>Ga0208771_1001230_pt1 | contig 13887 bp, 8 predicted proteins | sample AntAceMetag02UKX_FD_184775 | JGI IMG/M metagenome (GOLD analysis project Ga0208771, IMG submission 184775) | Saline lake microbial communities from Ace Lake, Antarctica - Antarctic Ace Lake Metagenome 02UKX (SPAdes) (version 2) | ecosystem: Environmental > Aquatic > Non-marine Saline and Alkaline...
AAAAAAGGTACTTGTAAAGTCAGTACTTAATGATTCTCCAATAAGTGATATAGTAGTGATAGCATCATACTCAGCTTGTGTACCAAAATCAGTACATGCTGTTGGTAAATTACTATAATTAGGTACTAATTCTGGAACTGAAATATCATCCCATTCTGCATAATCACCAGTAACACCCGAAAAGTTTTGCAAATAAACATATAGTGTTTCTTGAGTTGCTGTAAAAGTACCTGTAAAAGTACCTGTACCTATATTTGTTGAAACATTAAGTAAAAAGGTAGCTTGACTCGCCATATTTGCAGTTGCAACACGCATCCAACATCTACTAAGTCCAGATAAACTACTGACTGTTTGTGTTATCGTATATGATTGACCAATTACACAAGTAATCTCTTGATCAACTCCTGCTTCGTTTATAGCACCATTAGTAGTCCTAAGTTTACCATCTTCCCAAGTAGCAATACAATTTCGTCTTGGTGTCCAGCCATTTATATTAGTTTCAAAATCACCATTAGTTAGTAAATTTACACCTGATGGTAATATGTTTGTATCTTCGACTACAAAAGGTAATTTGGCTATATCTACGTTTGTCACTACTCCATCATTATTCCCAATAGAATCTATCCAATTTGATTGACCTACCCATTTATGCAAACCAGCAGCTTCACAACTGAATATTGTACCATTAAATGGAAAAGCACCACCATCTCTAATTCCTAAATAGAATGTATCAGCTGTTTGACCATCTCTTACTCTACTAGCACCTGATGAACTTGTAGAAGTTACACCATTTAAAGTTTTTGTAGTAAAATTATCAGCAGTACTATTTAAAGTCACAATTAATTCATATACTTCACCCGTAACTAAACCATTCCAACTAGCAGTATCTAAATTAGTCGCTGATAAATCTCTTATTTGTATAATGAAATCATTATTACCAGTTACAGTTGCATTAATAGTAGCATTCAATATTCTTGCTGAATTGCTATTGTCGTGCAAAGAAATTATTTGTCCTTCTGGAGCATTTTCATCATATAAAAACTTCATTCTAAAAGTAGAATTTCTTAAATCCCAAGCATCAAATACAACTTTACTATCTACACCATTAAAGTATGGACCAGCTGAGTAACCTTCAGTTCTATTAGGAACAAATCTATCTTGACTAACCCAACTATAACCACCACTCAACTCCATATAGTTTTCTGAGTTACCTCTTTCAAATGTTCTATTACCTTCTCCTTCTGCAAAGTTGAATTTAGTACCATTCAAATCTAAACCAAATCTTGTTCCTTCAAAAGTACCAACACTTGATCCAGCACCACGAACTAAACCAAAAGCATCAATAGTAATATTAATTGTAGTTTCTGTTGTTACAACTGTATCTACTAATACACCATCTTTTGATATATCCCATTTTACTACTCCTCCATCAATATAACAACGGAATCTATATAATACCAATTCGCCTAAAACAACAATACTATCTGATGGAAAGACACCACCACCATTTGACATTCCAAATCTAAATATATCACCTGTAACAAATATTCGTGCTATACCATTTGAATCTGCGTAAATGTGACCATTAGTTTCATCAATTTTTAAATACTCTTCAATATAAAACTCTTCGGTAAAGGTTACTGGTGTTTGTAATAAACCTCCAGCATCAATACCATCTAAGTATAATGCGTTATCATTTGCAATCCTAAAAGTTTCATCTTTGTATGTACTAAACGCTGAAGTATCATACCACAAATAAGGGTAATCAGCAATATTATATGTGTTACCAACTCGCAAAGCATCAATATTACAGAAATCACCTGTTTCTTTCATGATACGAGCAGCATTCTTGTAAAAAGTATAGAAGTCACGTATGTTAGTTACATCAATTTTCTTGTAGAACTCTGTTTCATTCCTCCAATTCTTAAAGTAGTTATATCTACTTAATCCTGTTCTAGCATAAAACTGATATTGACTCGTTGTTCTTGATCCATCATCATAAGAGATGTTTTTATAGAACGCATATTGATTCCCAGCTGATTCATTTATACTTGAAACACCTAAATTCTTAAAGAATTGTGGTAAACTGACTCCTGTATCGAATGATAAGTCATAACCTGCGATTGAATAAGGTAATTTAACTTCATTTACTGGTTGTCCATCTGTTTTTTGATAATCTGAAGCAATTCCTTCTTGTAATTGTACTCCCCATACCCAATAACCACCTGTTCCATCTCTTGAACCAATTGCTCCCGCTCTAACTCTTAAAGTAGTTTCTCCTGCTGGTTTTGTAAAGATTTCTTGTATTCTTACCCATTCATTTGTAAGAGAAAATCCAGTTCCTAAATATGTTACATTTGATGCTGCATTTGTAACTAATGATTTTTGTGTTGTCCCAGTCCAATCCTTATTCTTAACATACATACTTAATATATATACAGTTTCTTCTGTTGGTACGTCAATATTAGTTGGTACGTTTGCTGAATTTCCTGTAGGTAAGAATAAATCGGCTGTTGTTGTTCCATCTGGAGCAACTGTATCATTTGCAGTTATTGTACAGTTTGTTTTTGTCCAAAAGCTATCATCTAAATCCTCTGAATGTGCAATACTATTTACACCTTCTGTATATCCATCTATAAAGTTTGGGAAATATTCGTTTTGTTCTTTCCATTCATAACCACCAAACCAATTAATTTGTTTAGTTCTATCTTGTTTAGCATACGATATTGAATTTTTACCTTCTGCTGCTGGAAAATGTAATGGATTGTTATCTATATCTATCTTAATATCAAATATTTTAGCTTTAATATAAGGTCCAGATTCAAAACTAGGTGAACGCTCACCAATAGCTATTACAGCATTTGAGGTAATTGGGCTACTATTATTTGCAGTACCAACCAATACATCATCAACATACAAATTAACTACTGTGCCATCCCAAGTAGCTCGTACTTTAGTAACTCCAGCACCAATTAAATCAATACCGCCTTGTAATACTGTTGTATTATGCGATATTTGAATTTGACCACCGTTATTAGCAATATTAAAACCATTAGAACCACCAGCTCTTCCACCAAAAAACGCAGCATAAGCTGGTACACCTGCATCTAAATCAACATAAAATGATATGTCATAACTTGACGCTGCTGTCATTAATAAATTCGTACGTCCTGCACTATTTGTACCATCTAATTGAACGCAATTGTCTGCTGCTCCAATACTTTTTAAATACTCTGTCTGATTTGCCATATAATTATGTTTACGCTTAGGTTGTCATGTTTGTTCCTAAGTCCGTTACTTTATTTAGGTAAATTTACACCAAAATCACATTTGCTTGATCTACCATCTCCTGTATAGATTCCACCGAATAAGTTTCTATTATTAGTGGGTTTTAATTTATCTATTGTACTGTTCCCTAAGTATTCAGGAAATATGTTTGTATTAGCTTTTAAGAAGTCTATAAGCCTTTGATTATAGAAGTTAGCTAAATCTCTTACAGTCTGTCTAAGGTACTTTAAATCGTTTAAATCAGCTGCATCACTAAATTCACTATTACCTTTTGTTATAGACTTATTATCAAGTTTGAGTGATATGAAAGGCATAACCTCATACACAGTCCATTCTATAAGGCAAGGTACAACAAACTTATCTAAAAGAGCTTTATAGACAACAGTTAAAGTATCGTCCTTTATATCGCTTAATATGCGTTCGTATAAGTCTGTACCTAATATCTGATGAATATGTGTAAATTGAGCCTTTTGAATATAAGGTCCAATTAACTTATCATCTACGTTATCTTGTATTGCTGAATTTCTTTTTACTGCATTAGCATTTGTCAATAATATCAATCCCATAATTTATTTATTTAAATTGTTGTTTCATCTGATGTATCAGTAATTGCAGTAAAATCAATTTCATAATCTGCAAATACGATTTTCTCAGTTACTCCTGCGAATGCTGCTATCTTATTCAACTCTTTTTCTATAATAGATTGCTTTCCATTAATATAAGTTGATTGAAATATAGCTAATGCTTCTAAAAGTTCTGATTTACCTCCTAATGAACCTGCTTCACGAATACCAAACAACATCGGTGATGTAACTGAATGACCAATAAATATCTCAGTCATCATTTCTTTATGAATTAATATAAAACGCTCATCACTATCATTCATTTGTATAGGTACTAAGCTTGGTTCTTGCTCTTTTCCTTCGCTATAAGTAACTAATAATTTATTAGCATTTGATGTACCTGCAAATTTACGTTCTAATTGTCTATAAGCTAAATCCATATCCTCATCTGTTGGAATACCTGTTGCTATATTCAACATAAATGACGGACTAAATCCATTTCTTACACCACATAAGTGAAAATTAGAGATTTCAAAGTCTAATTCAATCCAATTCAACGTAGAACTGTAATAAGGTAAAGGATAATAGTCAATTCCATTACTCAATTCAACATGATAGAAGATTTGTGTCTTAAATTCACTCGTTTGTCTTGCATCAAACCTCTTATATGTTACTGGTTTGTTCTCATTCTTTCTTGTATTACTCCAATCCTTAGAAACAAGGATATATTGTTCACATTCACTCAATCTACATTTGTGAAACGGTAACCACTCAACTTCAACTACCTTTTGTCCATCAATACTCCACTTTACAAACAAAGAAAATCCGTTCATGATCTCTAAGTCATAATTAAGTCTGATAGCTATTTGCTCTAAATCCGAATTATTCCATTTGTTTTTAGAAAACTCTTGTAAAGCAGTAGTTATAGGAGCAACTATACCATTTCCTGTAGTCATATCCACTTTTTTAGATATAATAGCTTTATGCTTATTACTCTTGTTGTGGAATACGTCTAAAAGATAAGCAGGATAGTTATTATCCTTCCCGTAATCTATCCATCTACCATTCTTAGAAGTAGAAAATACAGGTCTTTCATATTCTTTATTGTATCCGAAATTTAATACTTTTAATGCTGCCATATTACTATATATTGATTTTATTGTTTTGTGTTTGTTTTAGTTAGTACATGCGTAGTACATAACGTCATCTGAGTCGTTATCATCATTATACGCTATATCTGCTGTTATACAGTTACCTGATCCTAATATTTGCATTAAACCTATTTCTAAAAGTTTAGAATCAGAATCTATACCAGTAATTGAAGTACCTTCATATAATTTGTAGTTATAATTCCCATTTTCGAGAGTTTCTATACCTACTAAATCAAAATTAAACACTTGAATATAGTTTACAGTTGAAGAATCAGTCAAAGGAGATATTGTAATTACATTTGTTATCTTATTTTCTAATTCTATAAGAAATTTAGGATCTATTAATGTAGGTCGCAAAGTAAATACTTTATTAGCAAAAGGATCTACTTGTGTTTTGTCTATTAATATCATATTTTTAGGTATAAAAAAACCCCTAAACATAAATGAATATATTTAGAGGTTTTGTGTGTATCTTTTATATTGCAAAACTTAGTTTGCTACAATTGTAAAGATTGAAATATCATCAATTCTGTGTGCTGGAACAGGTTCTTTTCCTTGTAAAGTAATTGTTACACCATTCATATCTCCGAATGCTTTACCTGTATTCATCGCACCTGCTGTAGCTCTAGCACCATTTGCCATACCTAACAACCAATATTGATCTCTTTGATCTTGTACGATAATACTTAAATTAGCCTGAGCTAAAATTACTAAAGTATTACGTAACGTTGTATCATTTTTGTGGAAAATCAACCCAACATCTTGTGTGAAAAATACAGTACCATTTTCTGTTGAAAAAGTACCTGTTTGATTAAATGTTGCAGCTTCCATTTCCTGCTCAAATGTATTATAAGAAACCGTACTATCTGTTCCTGTGATATCTTCATCTACAATTGTATAAGTTGCTGCTGCTGAAAAGTTTCCAATAAAAACTTTCTTAACACCACCAATATTATCTCTACAACCTAAGACATATCCTGTGTCTATTAAACAAGCCATATATATTATATTTAGATTTTCTTTTTCTTTTTATAAAAAAAGCTCTGCACCATACGATAACAGAGCTTTTAAATTCTTTAAATTATTCTATTAAAACTTTAAGATTACGATCCTGTGTAATAAACTACGTAATCAATAAATTGTGTTTGTACTCCTACTTTGAATTTAGCTAAGAAACGAACTTCATCATTATCTTCAGAATAAAAGATTTTAAAGTCTTCTGCATCATTCAATAAATCTGTACCAACTACCAAGTTAGATGCTGGAGATAAGACCATACGGTTAATACCATTCAAACCTTTAACGCCCATTACTTTAACGTTAGTTCCCGGGTGCATCTGAGAGAAAGCTTCTACTTGACTTTCTGCTCCGCTATATGCAAACAAATTAGCATCTCTCAACGCTTTTGCATAAGTACGGTAATTTGCATAAGACATAAACAAAGTCAAATCTTCTGCATCAATAACATTCTCATTCAATTTACCAATCATTTCATCAACAGTGTCAATAACATCATCACCGAAAGTAGAAATTGTATAAGAACCTTCATAAGCAGCATCCATATCTGTATCCAACAATAATACAAAACCATCAGCAAAAGCCATATTACCAGAACCATTAGCGATATCACCTTTCCAGATCAAGTCTTCTACTAAAGCTTGAACTTTATCACGTTTGTTTTCAGCAAATACCTGCTCAAAAGGAATATCTTCTGCATAACTCCCAGGATTCATCATCGCTGATGTGTAATAATCTTCCAATTCAGTCAAACAAATTGCTTCGTTAATTTTAACTGGGTGTACATGAAGCGTACGTTGATCTAAGATAGTTGTACCTGCTGCATTCCAACCACAAGCACCTGCTTGAGCTACTAAAGCTGTAGATAATGTATTAATTGTTTCTTTATGTTTTACGCCACCTTGAACAGTTACGGTAGCTACTGTACGTCCTTTCAATACTGCTTCTTTGATCAACATTCCTGAAGTCTGATCAGTATATTTAGTTAATGCACTTACATTTAATCCCATAATAATATTTATTTAGTTTTTTGGTTTCTAATATTACGAATGTCTTCTAAACTTGATGTAGAACCTTTCGTAAATGTTGTTTCTGTTTTAAATTTAGTTAATGACTCCATATCATGAGGAGTGTTTGAAACGTAATTCTTTAATTCTCCTGAAAAGTTTTCTTGAACTTTACTAGATTCTGACGCTTGAGCTTCTAACTTTTGAATTCTTTCTGTTAAATCGAGATAAGCTGATTCAAAATCGAATACTTTCTCATCTTCTGTTTCTTTATCTTTTTGTGAAATCTTAGTTTCTTTGCTCTTAGTTTCAGCATCTTCATCTTGTTCTAATTCAATTAATTCTTCTGTTGTTTCAGAAATATCTTCTTTTTCTTGTTCTTGTTCTTGTTCTACAGTAGGCATAACTTCTGTAATCATACCACTTACTACAATAAAGGTTTGACCCTCATATTCGTAAGTACCATCAGCAGAATCATCTTCTACTAAAGTTGCTACTTCTTCAACTACTAAAAAGACAGGTAAACCTGCTTCAATTACTTCACTTTCGATTCTGATAACTTTATCATCAAGTGTTACGTCAATAAACTTAGCCATTACATCTTCTTTAACTTCTACGACATCTTCTAATTTAGTTTCTACTTCGTTCGTATCTTCAGTTTTATCTGAAAAGTTAAATAATTGTCTGACCTTATCCATTATTTGAGTCTTGTTTGTTTCGTTTGTGTTTGCCATAATTGTTTGATTACTAGATTATATATTATATCTAAATTTATGTAGTAAAAAGTATGCTATAACGTACAATTTACTTTATTTCTGCACTGATTTGATTGAATTTATCTTCATCAGACGCATTTGAGTTTAAAATAACTTCGATACACGCAAATAATTCATCTTGTGTATTTACTACTTGATTCTCAGTAGCTTTTACTTCAACGCTAAATCCCTTTATTAAACCTGTTTTTAAGAATTCATTCCATATAAGGTCATTCTCGACTTTCATACTAACTATCCAATCACCTTTACGTACATCAGACATTCCTAAACTCTTGCTTTTATCAGATTCAGGATCAATAACTAACCAACTTTCAAAAACATAAATACCATCTACATCAAATTCGTGTTCTAAATTGGTTGTATTAGTATTCTGTCCATTTCTGAAGAACAATTCACTTGCTCTAGTTACAGTTTCCTCACTAAAGAACCCATAATACAACTCTCCATCAGCATCTCTACGTGGAATATGCATATTTGGTCTCATAGCGATACCTGTAATAACCTTTTTATCTGTATTTGTCACTTTGAACTTCAATTCATCTTGACTAAACAACATAAAATCAGATTGTGTAGCTGGTGCAGTTACTAAACTAATTCTACGGACACCGTCTAATACGTCATCTATAGTCCATTCAAATAATCTTTCTTTTGCGGTTGCCATTTTGTTTTCCATAACTTGTTTATATATTAATATTTGGTTTATGTAGGATGTTTTCTATCATGTAAGACAACTTAGATAAAAAACACCCTCTTTTTAGATTAAAACTATCCAATCTCACTTCTTACTTTGTATTGTTGTAAAGTATTTTGTGTTTCTGTAATATCTTGCTCAACAACATACGCTCTAATGCTTGTGTTTTGTTGATTCATTCCTAAACCAGACGATAACGATTGTGTACTAGAAGAACTTCCATTCAAATTATCCAAAGACATGCTTGGAGGTACTGGTGCTTCCTGTGGAGATACAACTGATCCTGATCCACCTAACGTAGGCATCGTAATTGGAGGTTCTGATGTTGGTTCTTTTCCATCATCAAATTTAGTAGCTGCAATCTTTTTAATATTCAATAATCCTGCTGTAACTGCAAGACCTGCTGCTATACCTTTGATTATTGGACCACCTGGAGTCATCGCAAATGCAGATGTAGCACCTAAATATGTGTTTATAGCTGCTGACGCAAGACTTGTAGCTTTTTGTATTTTAAATACTCTTTTAGCTGCTCTTTTACTTTTACCTGCAAATAATTCTGCTAGATTAGATACTGCACTTAATACATTTAGTGATGCACCTAATTTACGATTTCTAGCGGCTACTTCTTCATCTTCTTTTGCTTTTAATGCCGCTGTATCTATTACTGCAACTTCCTCATTATGTGCTCTTGTGTTTTCTAATACTAAAAGATCATAAGCTTCTTGTGATATCAAATCATTTGATAATGATTCCTTCATCTTTGCAGCTTTATCCGAATAAAATTTATTTACTTCATCACGTTTTAAATCAAATTCAGATTTAGTAACATCTACAAATTTAGCTTTGAATGTTATTGCTAAATCTACTTGAGCTTGTAATCTTTGTTTTTCTTCTTCTACTCTTTCTGCATCTAAATCCTGTCTTTGCTTAGCAAATCCATCACGAACTTTCTGCTTTTCTTCCTCAGTAGCTTTAAGTAAATTTAACTCAAATAATGCTGCTTCTTCATCTATTTTGTTTTGTTTAATTGCAGCGTCAAACTTAGATAAAGTATTATCAACATTAGCTTCTCGAATAATATCACTAATAGCTTTTACACGTTCTAATTCTTCTAAGTCTATTTCTCTTGTGACTTTCTTAACATCTTGCAATTCAATCTCATAAGCTGTCTGTGCTTCTATTTGTGTTGCTCTAGCATCAGCTATTTGTGCATCAAGTGCCTTGCGTTCTTCTATATTAGATGTCATACTACGCTGTAATTGCAATAATGACAAGTTTAATCTAGCTTCCTCACGAGAGTTATTAGCTATTGCTACTTGTGCTTCACCTGCCTTGATTAAAGCTGCTCTACGCTCTTCATATCCCTTAGTAGTATCTTCACCAATTTGTTTTTGAGTTTCTAACTCTCTATTTAATTGTGCGTTTTCTACTTTTACGGCATTTATTGCTTTCCTTAAAGATTCAGTTCCATCTACTAATTTCGTTGCGACTTCTACAGCTTCTTCAACATCCTTTTTAAGATCATCAAAGGTTTCTTTTGCTTTGTCACCTAAATCTCCAAGTTTATCAGTTCCATTTTCAATACCTGTATTTACTTGTATTAATGCATCTACTGCAACTTTACCTGCTTCTTTAAATTTACCTTTAAAAGCCAATTCAACAGCTTTCTGTAATCTTGGAAAAAATTGAATTATACCTTCTAAACTACTTAAAAGACTATTTGTTATAAGATCCTTTAAGTCATTAACTACCTCTTGTGGTTTTTCAAACGTTTCAATTAATGCTGGACCTAATGTAGCTAGTTTTTCGGTAATTTTATCGAATATTACACCCAAAGCAGCAGTAGCAATAGCCAAAGCTCTAGCTCCAGCTTCAGTATTCTTAAAGTAAGCTATTAAGCTTGTGACTGCGATTAACAAAGCACCAATTCCTGTTGCTGCTATTGCACCCTTTACTGTCCTGAAAGAGTTTGCAAATGCCTTGACACCACTTATTGCACCTTGTACTCTACTTTTAATTTCTGAAAATAAATCAGATGTTTCTCCTAATTCTTTTACAGCATTAGCAGAATCCTTTGATGCAGCGGTCAAATCCTTTACTGCATCAGTTGCCTTATTGACATCCTGTACGCCATCTACTTTTAAATCTATTTTTATATTATCTTTAGCCATACTGTTAAATATTTATTTGTTTGTACTAATGTTGTAAGTAGGAATTCTGATGCGACACTCTTTTCTTGAAGAAAAAAAAGTAACAAAACAAAAAGTAGTCGCATCATGCAGTCCTAATCTTATATACCTGTTAAATCTACAACTTTATAACTGTAGATTATAATAATATCACTATCTCCATCAGTAACTGCATTAGTTAATTTAATTTCTAATGGTTCATTCAAAGCTGTTTGCGTCTCAGGTGAAGTTATAGCATAAGGCTTGAAGTTATATACTACACTAGAACTAGAAAGTAAGTAATCCTCACCAATAAATACAGGTTGTTCTGCTGTATTAACATAAATCTCCAAGTCATTATCACCACTATATGCAGTAGTATTAAAGTCAACATAACATGTTGCACTCAATAAATCTATATACTTACTCTCTCCTTGAGCAACTAACAATACTATTGGTGTATTATGCAAAGTTGCAATATCATCAGCACGTATTCTTAAAGCTTTTTGTAATACTTGCTCAACACTTATACCATCTATATAGCGTTCTCCTGTTTTAGTATCTACTTTGAACTTATCTCCAAGATATACTCTATTAGGATCGTCTATAGTTTGATCTACAGCACCAATAAGAGTTGTGCCAACTGATGAAACTGTATTACCTGACCCATTCAATATAGTTATTGAACTATTCTCTATAACATTAGAGTCACCTACTACTAATGTTTTATCATATAAAGCTTCATTATCATTTCCTAATACAAATTGATTATTTATTTTTGATACAAAACCTACAACATCATCTACATCTGTAACTTCTTCTACTCTTAAACCTCCTAATAAGTTATTTGTACCAATTGATATAGCATCATAAGCAATATTAACATTTTGTTTTCTTGCTATTATACTTGGTGGAGTAGTTACATAATAAGTGGTTGTATCTATCAACTCACAACTATTGGTATTTGCGTTCCAAAAACCTCCAAGACTATCACAACAATCTTCAGTAACAACTTGATTAGATTCTGACATGTATATATAAATCTTAGGTCCTCCTGTTGTTGATGTATATTCTACTACAGTTAAATCATTAGGACAAGCATCACTACCTCGTAGAATAGAAGGTGCGATACCTTCATCTAGATAACCACCCAATTCTTCTACTTTTATCAACTCTACTTTTGTTACATCATTTTTTAAAGGATTATAATCAAAAACTTTATTGATATAATAGTAAGCATCTTTAACCCATACTTTAAAAGATAAATTGTTTCTAATTTTTCTAATATCAGTTTCATTTAGATTAAAATAAGCTGTTAATAATTTACCATTTGAAATCTGATTTATATATATACCCCAATATTTACTGTATTGCGTATTACTGGTGTAAGCTATTGTATCATCAAAAAAGTAATATCTACAAATATCAAAGTTTAAATCTAAATTAGGTAGTATAGGGTCATCAAAATGCCCTGCATAAGGGTATTGACTTCTACTTACACCATCTAAAGTCCAAGTATTATTTCCACCTAAGTTTTTTAAACCTCCATAATACAATACCCGAGGATTACCCACAGGATTATCTCTATTGATAGATGGTAAGTATGCACCAAAACTTGTCTTTACCGTCGGTGTCGGACTAAATGGTGATTGTATTATTTTATCACCAGTAACAAAATCGTTATCAAATACAATATCTACTTCCCCATAAATTTCATTAGTAGTTCCATAATAATCAACGTTTATATCATCAGCAGTATCTTCTTTTGTATAGGTATATTTTACTTTTTTAAATTGCAATTCACTTAATAACTTAATATCGTCTTCTCTCGAATAATCTTTTTTACTACTCCAATCTAATACTTCTGTATTATTTGCATAATAATCATTATAACTATCAAATAATAATATATTAGGATTATCTTCGTCTATATGTATAATAAGATTATATCGCTTTATTAAATCCGATAATAAATCCTTTTGTTTGAACTTGGGTAAGTAATCCTGTAATCGGACTTTACCTCCAATACTTAAAGTATCAGTTAATGAAATTAATTCTAATGTATTTATTCCATCAAATACAATTGCGTTTTCTAAGTCATCAGCCGATTTATTTAATGCCAGTTTCTCTACTTTACCAGTAATGGTATATGCCTTTATTCTTATTCTTATTTTATCATCTTTAGCTAATAAAAAATCATTAGTAGTACCATTAATAGATAAAGATTGTAATCTACTATTATTAGCTGCTACTGGTCCTGGACTACCTATATTATCAATCATAAAGGTATCTATAACAGAAAATGAAAGAGCAGTAGGTCCTTTTCTTTCTACTTGATATATTAATCTATATTTCCAGTTGTTAAAAAAATTAATCACACTACTATATGGATTAATGTATTTCATTTTAAAATTGAAATCGTATTTGAATCTATATGAACCAGCCTTCTTTATTTCTGCTTCAAAATTACCAGCAGACCACTGATTTCCTGCGTCTGTTATAATTTGCGTAAATGGTGCTATAATTGTAGTATCTAAAGATGAATTTAATGGACTCCAAAAATCAGGACCTTTTACAAAACCACCATTAAAAACACTATTAAGGTCTGTTGTAACTCCAACTTTAAATCCACTATCAGCTGTATCAACTGCACTAATTTTAGGTAAGCCATTACCTGTATAAGGTAGAATCTCCTTTTCAAACTGTGGATTATCTTTAAAACTTCCTCCCCAACCATAACCTGCTCCAGTAATAACAGCATCAAGTACTGTCTTATAAAAACTTGTTGGATAAAAGTTTCTTATGTTATACTTGCTATCATCAAATTGAGTTCCAATCATAGGATATACATAACCATCTTCCCAAGTATTTGTCCAACTATTAACTATAGTATCTGATAGATAATCATGATTATAAATATCGAGTGAAGATAAATCTTTTAGTTCTGCATCACCCAATTCACTCATTAAATCAATAGCATTTGAAAAGATAACCATATCATAAAATATACTATTACCTTGAGGATCTACATTACTTAATTTTCTGATATTAGTTAGATGTAAAAAACCATCTATAACTATCTCACTATTAACCAACAATTTAGCTTGGGTCTTTTTATTTGGATTGAACAGAGTAAAATCTGCATTAATATCAAATAATCCACCAAGCACAAAGTTATTATTCTTAGTCCCAGGAATTACAATAGTTTTAGAATAACTACCATTCC
>Ga0208771_1001231_pt1 | contig 13880 bp, 20 predicted proteins | sample AntAceMetag02UKX_FD_184775 | JGI IMG/M metagenome (GOLD analysis project Ga0208771, IMG submission 184775) | Saline lake microbial communities from Ace Lake, Antarctica - Antarctic Ace Lake Metagenome 02UKX (SPAdes) (version 2) | ecosystem: Environmental > Aquatic > Non-marine Saline and...
CTAACCGTTGGCAGCGGCGTTGCCGCGATACCCCGCCCCCCACATACCCCCCACCCCCCTCATATGGCGTTGTTGTCGCGCGTCTATATATTACTATTCCGCGCAAATAATTTGAATTTCCGACCAAATACGACATCGTCCCGGGTATCAGTAGGGCCCAATCCCGGGTATCAAAAAGCAAACAAAGAGGCCCCCCTCCGTTTTGAAATCGGCAAAGCTGCACCCCACCCCCTTACATGGCAAACCCACCCCCTTTGTTATGGAAATGGACTATCAAAAATTTTTTGTGTAGTGTGAGGACGTTATCAACAGGGACCAAACAACATGACACTGCATATTGAACCTCAAGCTGACATGGCTTTGCCGGACAATCGGACACCGCCCAACTGGGAAATGAGAACGGCTGCAGCTGCAGAGACAATCAGGATGCTTGCGGAACATGGGCTCGACGTGAATGTCACCAGCACAGACCGTGACACCGCAGCGCAGCTGCTTTTGGCTCATGCGGAAGACCCAGAGTTGGTGAAGAAGAAGGCAACGCCCGTGCGAACGGCCAAGCTCACACCTGCCACATTGCTGGCGACGGACAAACTGCTCAAAGATTTCGGACACTCAGTGGTGGATTCAGCTGCTCAGGTGCGCCACTACGTGACAAACAAGCTGATTGATGAGTCGGACAACCCCGATGCTAGGATCAGGATACGTGCGCTCGAGCTTTTGGGCAAAATCAGCGACGTGGGGCTGTTTGCAGATAAGACTGAGGTCACTGTGACCCACCAGAGCACCGACGACATCAAGGAACGCCTGCGTGGCAAGCTCACAAAGCTGATGCCCGTGCACCACGATGTCGAGGATGCGGTGGTGTTGGACGGCGAGGTGCTTGATCTGGACAGTGAGCTGGGACTGAAGGATGAGTGACTCAGCAAAAGTTGCCAACACAGACCTCGGGTTTACGCCTGAGGAGATCCAGAACATGTTGGACAACATCGACATGTTCACTCCGGAGGAAGCTCTCGAGATCGAGAAAATGGTCGACGAGCTCGAGTCAAGAGATGAGCTGCAGGCCGCGCACGATGATCTGATAGCGTTCTGCATATACATGCAGCCTGACTACAAAGTGGGCAAGCACCACAGAATCCTTGCAAATGAGCTGATGGCCATTGAGCGTGGGCCCGACGCCGAGGACGGTGAGGACAGGGTGTGTGTCAACATCCCGCCGCGCCATGGCAAGTCAATGCTCGTGTCGACGTTCTTCCCGGCGTGGTTCCTTGGGCGCAACCCGAGCAAGAAGGTCATGTTGGTGTCACACACCACGGACCTCGCGGTGGACTTCGGGCGGAAGATCAGGAACTTGATCGCCGAGGACGCGTACCACAAGTTGTTTCCAGCAGTTACGCTGGCCTCTGACAGTAAATCAGCCGGTCGATGGAGCACGAACTTCGGGGGCGAGTTTTACGCAGCTGGTATTGGCTCGTCAATCGCTGGTCGTGGTGCTGACTTGCTTCTGGTGGATGACCCTCACTCGGAACAGGATGTCATCAACGGCAACTTCGCGGTGTTCGAGAAGGCATACGAGTGGTTCACATTCGGGGCTCGGACACGCCTCATGCCCGGGGGCCGCGTAGCGATTATCCAAACCAGATGGTCGTTGGAGGATTTGACAGGCCGTGTGACAAGGGACATGGCCAAGAACGAAGACGCTGATCAGTACAAGGTCGTTGAGTTCCCCGCCATCCTCGAGGTGGAGAAAAAAGACGCCAATGGTGAAGGCACAGGTGAGTATTTCGAGAGGGCGCTGTGGCCCGAGTTCTTCGATATACCTGCCCTGAAGCGTACAAAAGCTTCGATGCCCGTGTTCCAGTGGAACTCTCAGTACCAGCAGCAGCCGACATCTGAGGAAGCTGCCCTCGTGAAGCGAGACTGGTGGAAAATCTGGGGATCGGACAAGCTGCCAGACTGCGAATACATAATTATGTCGCTCGATGCCGCGGCTGAGACGCACAACAGGGCTGACTTTACAGCTCTGACGACGTGGGGGGTGTTTTATAACGAAGAAGTGGACAACCACAACATTATATTACTCGACTCCAAGAAAGATCGCTACGAGTTCCCGGAGCTCAAGAAGATGGCGCTCGAGGAATACCGGTATTGGGAACCTGACAGCTTCATCGTGGAGAAGAAGAGCGCGGGCGCCGCGCTGTACCAAGAAATGAGGCGCATGGGGCTGCCCGTGTCTGAGTATACGCCGCACAGGGGCTCGGGGGACAAGATGGCAAGGCTCAACTCCGTGTCTGACATCATATCGTCGGGTCTGGTGTGGGTGCCTGCAACACGCTGGGCCGAGGAGCTCATCGAGGAGATCGCTGGGTTCCCGTTCGCGTCAAACGATGACCTCGTGGACAGCACGACAATGGCACTCATGCGGTTCCGCCAAGGTGGGTTCATCCGTCTCCCGACCGACTATATGGACGAGGACGAGTCGTATCTAACACGCAAGGCGGACTATTATTGATGGGATGACACCTCAGAATCACTATGATATAACCACAAAAGGACGTTTCGGGGTCCGCGCGGGTGCTGTTATTTTCCTCCCTGTTAAGCTCGGCATCCGCGTACCCGGAACGGATCTTTCCATTTTGCCACTATAGATGTTATAGTGTGCTCAAATCTCACAACGAGGCATATTATGGCAGTCGAAAAACCAATGGAACCTAGCGACATTCTCCTTATGGAAGAGGAGGATATGGAACCAGAACTCGACGTGTTGGTTGAAGATGACGACGACATCCTCGAAGTTGAGATGGAAGACGGATCAGTCGTGGTTGATTTCGGTGACGGGTCCGACGACGATGATTTGGAAGACATCGGGCACGACGATAACCTTGCTGATTACATGAACGAGTCTGATCTGCAGTCTCTCAGCAATGACCTCATTGACGATTTCTCCGCGGACCGCGATTCACGAAAAGACTGGGCCACGTCATATATCAAGGGTCTTGACCTGCTTGGTATGAAGATTGAGGACCGTACGCAGCCGTGGGCGGGTGCCTCAGGGGTCTATCACCCCATGATGACAGAGGCAGTCATCAAGTTCCAAGCTCAGGCCATGGGCGAGCTCCTCCCGGCCTCTGGTCCCGTACGCACAAAGATTCTCGGTAAGATGACAAACGAGAAGTTTGAACAGGCCAACCGCGTTGAAACAGAGTTGAACTACCTCATTACGGAGGAGATGCCGGATTATCGTGACGAGATGGAGCAGATGCTGTTCAAGCTCCCGATGGCAGGCTCAGCGTTCAAGAAAATCTTTTTTGATCCACTTCTCGAGCGCCCCGTATCACAATTTGTACCCGCAGAAGACTTTGTGGTGTCGTATGGCGCGTCAAATCTACGGACATGTCCCCGCTACACCCACGTGATGAAGAAAACGACCGAAGAAATCTACAAGCTTCAGGTTAACGGCTTCTATCGTGACGTGGAATTGTCGGAACCGACCCGCGATGTCACCGACATTGAAGAGAAATACAACGAGATGGAGGGCGCAGAGCCCGTATTCTCCGATGATTCACGTCACACACTGTTGGAGATCCACACAGACCTCGATTTGCCAGAGCCGTTTTCTGATTCAGACGGCCTCGCGCTCCCATATGTGGTGACAATCGACAAGTCCTCGGGTGAAATCCTCTCAATCCGCCGCAACTGGTACGAGGATGACGAGAAAAAAGCCAAGCGCATGCACTTTGTGCACTACCCCTACCTGCCGGGAATGGGGTTCTATGGTACCGGCCTGATCCATACGCTCGGTGGACTCACAAAGTCTGCCACGTCAATTATGCGCCAGCTGATCGACGCTGGTACGCTATCAAACCTACCAGCAGGCTTCAAAGCCAAGGGTATGCGCATCACAGGGGACAACACACCCATCATGCCGGGCGAGTTCCGGGATGTTGACGTGCCCGGTGGGACGATAAAAGAGTCAATCGTACCGCTGCCCTACAAAGAGCCTTCTCAGGTCCTCTACAGCCTGTTGAATAACGTCGTGGAAGAGGGTCGTCGCATCGGGGCTGTGGGTGACATCCAAGTGGGTGACATGAACTCTCAGGCCCCCGTAGGGACGACGCTGGCGCTCATGGAGCGCTCGATGCAGGTCATGTCTGGTATTCAAGCGCGCCTGCACGCAGCGATGAAGCAGGAACTACGTATCTTGGCGCGCATCGTGCACGACTATATGCCGGAAGATTACGCCTATGAGATGGACGAGCAGGCCAACAGAATAGACGACTTCGATGGTCGAGTTGATGTTATCCCTGTGTCTGATCCCAACGCAGCCACAATGGCGCAGCGGATCATACAGTATCAGGCGGCGCTCCAGTTGGCTCAGCAAGCCCCACAGATGTACAACATGGGTAAGTTGCACCGTCAGATGCTTGAGGTTCTTGGAATCCAAGACGCCGACGACATCATCAACCTACCAGAGGACATCAAGCCAGCGGACCCTGTGACAGAGAACATGTCGATCTTGAAGCAGGAGCCTGTGAAAGCGTTCGCTTATCAGGACCACGAGGCTCACATTCAGACACACATGTTGGCAATGCAAGACCCGAAGATCATGCAGATCGTTGGGCAGTCTCCGTTTGCAAGTGCCATCCAGTCCGCAATGATGTCTCACATCACAGAGCACGTCGCCATGCAGTATCGTGTGGAAATTCAGAAACAGCTTGGCGTTGAGCTTCCTGATCCAGAGGCGCCGCTTCCTGAAGATCTCGAGCTTCAAGTGTCTCGTCTTGTGGCACAGGCTGCTCAGAAGTTGTTCAACAAGGATCAGTCCGAGGCAGCAGCAGAGCAAGCCGCAGCTCAACAGGCTGATCCTCTCACACAGATCCAACAGCGTGAGTTGGTGATCAAAGAGAAAGAGCTTGATCACAAGATTGAGATGGACAACCTGAGGATACAGATTGATGGTCTGGCCAAAGCTGAGAACGCACGCCTCCAGCAGGCACGTCTCGAGTCGGAGGGTGAGAAAGAAAGCGCTCGCCTTGCTGTTAAGGTGGCCGAGCTTGACACAAAAGAGAAGGAGTCAGCAGTTCGCTTGGCTCTGGATGTAGCAGAAAAGGTTGACCTAGATGGCTGATGACATTTTCCACACCGTGCTGACACGGATCAGCGAGAGTCAGACCGCCATTGCGGAACACCTCGCTGAGGGGGGTGCCAAAGACCAAGCCGCCTATTGGAAGCTGGTTGGGAAGTATGAAGCGCTCGGTATTATCCGAGCTGACATCAAGGAAATTGAAAAAAGATATATTGATGATTGATACCTAGCGGTATAGTTATACCCCATAACGTGGAATAACCCACGCAAAAGGCACTGTGAGCCTCAATCACTGCAGGAGACCACTAAATGTACGGTACTGACAAAGTAGATGACAAAGAGTTGCTGGCAAAGCTGCCAGAACCTCAGGGTTATAAGATTCTCATCGCTATCCCGGAGCTTGACGGGAAAACAGAGGGCGGCGTTTATATGCCGGACAATCTGAAGCAGATGGAAGAAACTGCCTCTATCATTGGATACGTGATCCGCGTGGGCGACGAAGCCTACAGTGACGAGTCTCGATTCCCGAACGGACCGTGGTGCAAGACAGGCGACTTCGTCATCTTCCGCTCATACTCCGGCACCCGCTTCAAAGTGCACGGCAAAGAGTTCCGAATCATCAACGATGACACCGTTGAGGCTGTTGTTGAAGACCCACGGGGGTACACACGCGCATGAATGACCAAGTAGAAAATATCGAAGAGCTCGAGACAGACGCCGTAGAGGTGGATATGTCTGACGATGACTTTGAAGTTGAGATTCAGGACGATACTCCTGATGACGACAAAGGGCGCCCTCGCCGTGCTGAAGGTGAAGAGGCTCATATCCCAGAGGATGACGATCTCGAGAAACACAGCGAATCGGTGCAGAAGCGCATCAAGAAACTGAAGTTCGAGTTCCACGAGGAGCGTCGTCGAAAGGAAGAGGCCGAACGTGAACGTGAAGCCGCGGTAAAGTATGCCGAAACTCAGAAGAGCGCTGCCGACAGACTTCGCAAGAACCTGACCGACGGTGAGAGCGTATTGATCACACAGGCCAAGGCGCGTGTGACTTCAGAGCTCAACTCTGCCAAGCGTGCCTACAAAGAGGCATATGAGGCGGGCGACACTGACGCTGTTCTTGAGGCTCAAATGTCTCTGTCAAAGCTCCAAGCTGAGGCTGAACGTATCGAACATTGGAAGCCTGCACAACAAGCTCTCCAACAAGAAGCCCATCAACAAGAAGCCCATCAACAGGTTGCCCCTCAACAGGTTGCCCCTCAACGCACCCAAGTTCCAAAGCCGGACCAACGGGCGCAAGATTGGGTTGCGGATAATGATTGGTTCCAGCGCGACAAAGCAATGACGCGTTACGCCATGTTGGTGCACGAGGAGCTCATAGAGTCTGGCGTTGATTCTAAGTCTGATGTGTATTACAATAAGATTAACGAGGCCATGCGGTCACGTTATCCAGATCGCTTTGCGGGCGTGGAACCTGAGGTTCGACAACCACAACGTAAGGCAGGCTCCGTGGTGGCCCCGGGTGGTAGAAGTACCGCTGCATCACGCAACAAAGTTGTCATCACCTCATCTGAGGCCGCTATCGCCAAGCGTCTTGGATTATCGAACAAAGAATATGCGGCGCAAAAGCTGAAGGATATGCAAAATGGCTGATCGGACACCACGTACAACTGAAACTCGCGAAGCGGGAGAACGTCGTAAGCCATGGAAGCGCTCGTCAATGCTACCTACCCCCGAACCACGTGACGGACTTTCGTTCCGATGGATTCGCACCGCTACACTGGGTAATGCAGATATGACGAACGTGTCTGGGCGGTTCCGTGATGGTTATGTGCCTGTGAAGGCAGCTGACTATCCTGAGCTACACATCATGTCAGATATTGACTCCCGCTTTAAGGACAATATCGAGGTTGGTGGGTTGTTGCTTTGCGCCATCCCTGCCGAATTAAAAGGTGATCGCGTCCACGGCCAACTTGAGTCTGCACACAATCAGGCTGAAGCAGTCGACAGGAACTATATGCGTGAATCTGACCCGCGGATGCCTATGCTCAAACCCGAGCGTAGTAATCGGTAATCGCTTGGTGAGGGGCCCTGTGCCCTTTGCTGTGAAAGTAAATGAATCTGGAGGATGAGCAATGGCTACTACTGCTGCTCCCTATGGCCTGAAGCCCGTAAAACGTGCTGACGGTATGCCCTACGCTGGGGCCACGTCCCAGTACCTGATCGACCCTGCTGGTGAGGCAACAAACCTCTTCTACGGCCAAGTCGTTCACATCGGTGCTGATGGTTACATCGCACTCTCAACTGCCACAGGTGCTGATGGCACAACAAACGCGCTCCCAACAGGCACGACCCTCACAGGTTCGCTTGGTGTGTTCGTCGGTTGTGAATACATCAACGACCAAGGCCAGCCCACGTTCTCGCAGTACTACCCTTCTGCTACAGCGAACGGTGGCGACATCAAAGCCTACGTAGTGGACGATCCCAACGTACTGTTCCAAGTTCAGCTCGACGGCGCCGCCGATCAGTCTGACATTGGCGCGAACACGTTCTTCGCCGCTGCACAGAGCACCTCAACAGGTAACACTGCCACAGGTAACTCAACAAGCGCGCTTGATGCCACAACTGTAACTACAACTGCGGCGTTCCGCATTGTGGCTGCGGTATCACCGATCACGGACGCCTACCCTGACGTTCTGGTCAAGTTCAACCCCGGCTACAGCAGCATGACTAACGCTGTTGGCCTGTAAGGAGGGATAACACATGGCTATTTCACGCGCACAGGCGCTCAAAGAGCTTCTTCCCGGACTCAACGCCCTCTTTGGTCTTGAATACGGCAAGTACGAGAACGAACACGCGGACATCTATGAGACAGAATCCTCAGAGCGCAGCTTTGAAGAAGAAGTCAAATTGTCTGGTTTCGGTGCAGCACCAACCAAAGCTGAAGGTTCAGCCATTGCGTACGACAATGCGCAAGAAGCGTTCACAGCTCGCTACACCCACGAGACAATCGCTATGGGTTTTGCCATCACTGAAGAAGCGATGGAAGACAACCTGTATGACTCACTGTCTTCGCGTTACACAAAAGCTCTGGCTCGCGCCATGGCCTACACCAAGCAGGTAAAAGCTGCCTCATTGCTCAACACGGGCTTTGACACGTTTAAATCTGGCGATGGTGTAACGCTGTTCAACACGGCTCACCCGACGGTGGGTGGTGGTGTAAACGCAAACCGTCCGACAACGGATGCTGACCTCAACGAGACTTCTCTTGAGCAGGCAATCATTGACATTGCTGCCTACACTGACGAACGTGGCCTTCTTATCGCAGCTCGCGCCAAGAAGCTCATCATCCCGTCAGCTCTCCAGTTCGTAGCAACTCGCTTGCTCGAAACAGAGATGCGTGTTGGTACAGCCGATAACGACATCAACGCACTGAAGTCAAACGGTGCGGTATCTGGCGGTTATGGTGTGAACCACTACCTCACAGATGCAGATGCGTGGTTCCTGACGACAGACATCCCGAACGGTATGAAGCACTTCGTACGTTCAGCGATGGCGACTGGAATGGACGGCGACTTCGACACTGGCAACGTGCGTTACAAAGCACGTGAGCGTTACAGCTTCGGCGTAAGTGATCCGCTCGGCATCTACGGCTCGCAAGGGGCGTAAGCCCTATAAGCCAAGGACTTAGGTCTGATTTAGCCCCGCTTCGGCGGGGCTTTCTTTTTGCTTGGATGTCCTGTATTGTGGCCCCACACCTGACAGTCACAATGTGGCTGACTTAACCCAAGACAGGAGAATCCCATGGGAAAAACAACTTTTTCTGGTCCAGTCAACTCGACCAACGGCTTTGTAGGCGACGTCACAGGCGACGTCACAGGCGACGTCACAGGTAGCGTGACGGTTCCAACATTCACAGTTGCAACTGCACCCTCCGCTGTGGGCCTTGCAGGAACAATCATCTATGTGTCTGACGGCCTCGCCGGTGCACCGACTGTTGCTGTGAGCGACGGCACTGACTGGATTTCCGCCGCTGGCACAGCCATCGCGGCCACTTAAGGAGCGCGATATGAGTATCAAGTGGAAACCCGCCTCGAAAGAGGAACTCGCCCGTCGCGTCTCCGTGAAAGCGGAGCCCAAGGCAAAACCAGCGCCTAAAAAGGCTGCTCCGAAAAAGGAGGGCTAAGCCATGGACAATGTGTACGTCCGGGCAGGACATCTGCATAGTAGCGGATACATCTACAGAAACCGCACTGCGGTGAAAGCCTTGGATGTCGTCGGCACTTCCAGTGCGGGTATCCTAGAGCTGTGGGATACTGATGTGCCTCCAGTGACTTCTGGGACATACGTACGTTCTGGTACAACAGTAACTGTAACAGATACAGCGCATGGCCTTAAAACAGGTGATGTCATCGGCATTTCGTTTGAGCCCGACACTGGCGTCATCGCCACTCCGGGTAACTACGAGATCACCGTTGTGGATGCAGACACCTTCACGCTGACGGATATCAACAGTGGTACAATCGCAAACGACCCTGACTGCCGCTATGTATATTCAAACTCGGATCAAACCGAGGCTCGTTGGATGGCTACGTGGCACACGGCGGCAACCGACATCTTTTTCAATGGGTTTTCAGTCCCGGCGAACGGGTTACTTGCCCGAAAGGGGGTGTATGTGTACGCAGAAAACCTAGCCTCTGTGAACGTGTACTATGGCTAAAACCCCTACATCCAAGAAAGACCCTCGCCTAGCACGGGCGGGGGTATCCGGCTTTAACAAGCCTAAGCGAACACCGAATCACCCGAAGAAGTCGCACGTTGTTGTGGCCAAAGAGGGTGACAAGGTTAAGACAATCCGCTTCGGCGAGAAGGGTGCGTCCACAGCTGGGAAACCTAAGGCCGGAGAGTCCGACCGTATGAAAGCGAAGCGCAAGTCGTTTAAGGCCCGCCACGGTAAAAACATCGCCAAAGGCAAAATGTCGGCGGCTTTTTGGGCAGATAAAGTTAAGTGGACAATCGGGCCAATTGGTGCTATATTTCTCCTATCAACAGGAGAAGCCTATGGGGAACAGCAATTTAAAAGTCGAGACTACCTGCCCACGATGCAAAGAGACGAGGGAGGCTCGTGGTGATGTCGTGCGAAAGGCGGAACGTGAGGGTAGGGTACTATTCTGCAAACCCTGCAGAAACCAAACAAGGTTCGCAGACCAAGCGCACCCTCGAAAGGGTACTGGGGTTAAGAACGACCCTGATAGACTCGCTGCGCGTAACAGCTATTACACGGCCAAACGCAGGTGTAAACTCGGGAAAAAACATCATCCTGCCTATGCCGCAGTTCTATTCAAGTTTACGTCCTTTGATGAATTTTTCGGTTTGCTTGGTCCGAGGCCTGAAGGGCACACTCTCGACCGTATTGATACCCTTGGACATTATGAACCGGGAAATGTACGGTGGTCCACGTATTCTGAACAATCCTCCAATCGGATGCCAAATGGGTATTGGGTAGATGGTGATGGCTCGCAGCTCCATGGGCAAACAGCTCACAGGCAATAAGAAACCTGCCACCACAAAGGCGAAGCGTGCGGGAACGAAAAAAGGTAAACAGGTTGTGGCACAACCGAAGAAGGTCGCTGCCAAGACTGCCAAGTATAGGAAGAAAAGCTGATGGCTGTTGTAGTCCCACCAATGTCTGAGCTGTTCGAGGAGGCTTACGAACGTGCTGGCCTAGAAATGCGCTCGGGGTATGACCTGAAGACTGCGCGCCGTAGCCTAAACATTATGACACTCGAGTGGCAAAACCGAGGTCTGAATCTATTTACGATTGAGGCGGGAACCCTGCCTCTCGTTGCTGGCGTGTCCACTTACACACTTCCAGCCGACACCATCGACATCATCGAACACCAGCTGCGTATCAACCCCACAGGGGCGCAGCAGACAGACACCTCCATGGAACGCATGAGCGTGGCTACGTATGCCCAACAGGGTAACAAGCAGACACAGGGGCGCCCGTCGCAGATCTATGTGCAGAGAAACTCCACGAACGTGCAGGTCACACTCTGGCCGGTTCCAGACGCGACAACCTCGTACACATTGGCCTACTACAGGCTCCGTGGCATTGATGGGATTGTAGCGGGTATCGGTGGCGCCACCGAATCAATACCTCCTCGTTTTGTCCCTGCCCTTGTTTCAGGGTTGGCCTATTACATTGCCATGAAGAAGCCTGAGGCCGCGGCGCGGGTCTTGCCTCTCAAGCAGGAATACGAGGATCAGTTCCGTATGGCAGCTCGTGAGGACGAGGACCGCTCAACCCTGCGCATCGTTCCGTTTGCTATGGGAGGTATGTGATGCCAGCCTACTCAAGTGGCAAGCACGCATACGGTATCTGTGACCGCAGCGGATTCCGTTACAAGCTGGAGGATCTCGTTTGGGAGGTTCAGCACGGTGTTCGGACAGGCTTGCGCGTGGGTAAAGACATGTTTGACCCCGACCAGCCTCAGAATTTCATTGGTAGGGTCAATACGACAGACCCTCAATCTCTCCTCAATGCACGTCCAGATGTGGACCCGGGTCGAGGTTTGTGGGGCTGGGCCCCTGTAGGAAACCCCGCTCAGAGCATGAGTGGGACTGTTGGAACTTTAACTGTAGTCATAGGAGACTGAAATGAAGAGCAAGAACACTGCGCCTGCAAAGTCGCTTCGACCTAAAGAACGCCCCATGGATATGACCCCTAAGGGTGAAAAGGGTGATTCCGACCTTATGAAGATGCGCGACAAAGACAAAGCGACCAAGAAGGCATATGGTGGCAAAGTCAAAAAGATGGCCAAAGGTGGAAAATGTCGTGGCATGGGTGTAGCAACCCGTGGCGGCGAATACAAAATGGGGTAGGTTCTGATGAACTATACTGAGCTGGTAGCGGCTATACAGGACTACACGCAGAACGAGGAGACGAGCTTCGTCTCCAATATCCCCAACTTTGTCCGTCAGGCAGAGGAGCGGATCAACAGATCTGTGCTGCTACCAGAACTGCGTAAGAACGTGACTGGGGTGATCGACAACGGTGCTCAATATCTCGGACGACCTGTTGATTTCCTCGCACCCTTTTCCATAGCCGTCGTGGACTCCGCCGGGGACTACACCTATCTGCTGGACAAGGATGTGAACTTCATACGCGAAGCCTACCCCTCGGCCAGTGCCACAGGTAAGCCGATCTATTATGCGCAGTTTGATGGCGACTACGAGTCGGAACACGGCAACTTTATTTTGGGCCCAACAGCAGACCAAACATACACGGTCGAGCTGCACTATTATTACGACCCACCCTCAATCGTGGAGTCTGGTACGTCGTGGTACGGGGACAACGCCGAGGCGGCTCTTTTGTATGGCACTTTGGTGGAAGCTTATGTGTACATGAAAGGGGACGCAGACCTCTTGACCGAGTACAATAATAGGTACACCACTGCAGTGGGTGACCTGACGGGTGTCAAGATACTGAGCAAGCGGGACGATTACCGTGATGGGAGCACATGATGAGCGTTAATATGGCCTTTGGCTTTGATGGCATAAAAGTTCACACTGCGAGCAATGGTGGTCACAGTCCTGAAGCAGTGGCTGAAATGTGTGTGGCCAAGCTGATGAATGTGTCAAGTTCCGCACCGGAAGAGATACGTATGCAGGCGGAGGCATACAAATCTCAGATGTTGCAAGTTATTATGCATTATATTAAAGTGGCGGTAAAGGAAGACCGTGCAACAATGCACGTGAAAATACAAGAGGCTGGGTTTCCTGACCTCGTAGCGCAACTCGGGAGACTTTAAATGGCCTTTACTGGTAACTTTATGTGCACATCGTTCAAGCAAGAACTGCTGACGGGCACACACAACTTCACTACCTCGACAGGTGACACGTTTAAGCTGGCGCTCTATACGAACAGTGCCTCGTTCACCGCGGCCACCACAGCCTATACAGTGACGAACGAAGTGGCCAACTCAGGCAGTTACGCTGCAGGGGGCGGTGCGTTGACCAATATTACGCCAACTACGTCGGGCACGACAGCTCTTACTGACTTCGACGACCTCGAGTTCACAGCGGCAACTATTACGGCACGAGGGGCGCTGATCTACAACAGCTCGGCGGCGGGTAACCCAACTGTTGCTGTTTTGGACTTCGGGGCGGACAAGACCTCGACAACGGGTAGCTTCACCATCCAGTTCCCTACGGCGGATGCTTCGAACGCTATCATTCGTATCGCATAAGTGGTAACTACCACCAGCCCCGGAGGTTTTCTGAATGGTAACTCTCGTAAACAGAGCCAAAGTCGCTACTGCCACTACAGGCACAGGCACAATCACGCTTGGCTCTGCTGAGAGTGGCTACCAGACGTTCGCTGATGCGGGCTTAGTTGACACTAATGTTGTCCGCTATGTGATTGAGGACGGCACGGCTTGGGAAATCGGCACAGGAACTTATACGGCCACTGGGACTACGTTGTCACGCACGTTAGGGGAAAGCTCGACAGGTTCTCTATTGAGCCTCACAGGCGCTGCTGTGGTATTTGTTGGGGCTGCGGCTGAAGACCTTGCGCCTGAGAAGGTGGGAACGATCACAGGCACAACTCTTGACCTGACTTCTGGTAACGTGTTTAGCTACACCCCTACGGCTGAAACTACGTTTGTGTTTAGCAACCCCCCTACGACGGGTACTGCCTACGGGTTCACGCTTAAGCTCAATGGTGAATTTATTGATGGCGGCTATGACCTAGCTAATGCAGAGCCACCTGCTTATGGGAACTTCAGTGT
>Ga0208771_1001232_pt1 | contig 13879 bp, 24 predicted proteins | sample AntAceMetag02UKX_FD_184775 | JGI IMG/M metagenome (GOLD analysis project Ga0208771, IMG submission 184775) | Saline lake microbial communities from Ace Lake, Antarctica - Antarctic Ace Lake Metagenome 02UKX (SPAdes) (version 2) | ecosystem: Environmental > Aquatic > Non-marine Saline and...
ATAGTAAAAGGCAGGTCGCCGGAGATATTTGTAGAGATACCTCCTTACAGAATTCCATATTTTAGGGGCCTGTCAAAAAAGATATGGATAAGAATGAAGTGGTTTGTTAAAGAGGCCGTTCCGTTTGTACTATTGGGAGTACTTATTGTAAATTTACTCTATACATTTGGAATAATTCAATTCGTAGGGAAAATTACGGCACCGGTTGTTACCCGTGTTCTGGGACTTCCGCAAGAAGCTATTGGCGCATTGATAGTGGGTTTCCTGCGTAAAGATGTGGCTGTTGGGATGCTCATACCACTGGGGCTAACCGCTAAGCAGCTTATAATTGCATCTGTAGTGCTGGCTATGTATTTCCCCTGCGTTGCCACGTTTACCACGCTTGTCAGGGAACTTGGAGTCGTGGACATGCTCAAATCGGCTGGGATTATGCTTATATCTAGCCTTGTGGTGGGTGGGTTGCTAAATCTGGTACTGACCTGATATTGGACATAATCGATAGCTTGAATTAACAATAACTTCACTTATAGCAAGGTTTTGGCCAAGAATCTTGAATTTGCAAAGCAGACTGCCCGATCTTGCAACGCCCGTTGCATTTTGCAACTGTCTGTGCTGTATTGTTCATAACAGAAAATGGAAAATAAAGAACAAAATGTTATTTTGAACTCGATAAGCGAAGGTGTCTTTACGGTCGACTTGGACTGGCGGATCACTTCTTTTAACCGGGCGGCAGAAGAAATTACCGGTATCCAGCGCCAAAAAGCTGTCGGCAAACACTGCCGGGACGTTCTGCAAGCAGATGTTTGCGAAACTGACTGTACACTGGCAGAGACAATGCAAACCGGCAAACCCATAATGAATAAAGCCGTGCATATTATCGATGCAAAAGGCAAGAAAAGAGCAATTGCCATATGAACAGCTCTATTAAAAGATGCTAAAGGTAAAGTTATTGGAGGAGTTGAAACATTTCGTGATGCCAGTGCGATTGAACAACTTCGCAAGGAAATCAAAGGCCGGTATTCATATGAGGATATTATCAGCCAAAGCCATAAGATGCACAACCTTTTTGCCATTTTGCCCAATATTGCTGAAAGTAACACAACAATTTTAATTGAAGGTGAAAGCGGAACAGGTAAAGAGCTATTCGCCAGAGCCATTCATAATATGAGTTTCCGCAAGGATAAACCTTTCGTTGTAGTGAATTGTGGTGCCCTGCCCGATACACTTCTGGAGTCCGAGCTTTTTGGTTATAAAGCAGGTGCATTTACAGATGCCAAAAAGGACAAGCCCGGCCGTTTCGCTTTGGCTGAAGGTGGAACGATGTTTTTGGATGAGATTGGCGATATTTCTGCTTCTGTTCAGGTTAAACTACTGCGTGTTTTGCAGGAAAAGACCTACGAACCGTAGGTGCTATTTCTACTGTCAAGGCAGATGTGCGGATTATTACAGCGACAAACAAAAAACTCGACAGGTTAGTCAAAGAAGACAAATTCAGAGATGATTTGTATTACAGAATCAACGTGATGAAATTGGAATTGCCTCGACTGAGGGATAGAAAAGAAGACATTTCGCTGTTAGTAGACCATTTTATCAGCAGATTTAACCGACTGCACAATAAGAATATTTGTTGTGTTACAAATGAAGTGACGGCGGCTTTGTTGGCTTATGATTATCCTGGCAATGTACGCGAACTCGAGAATATTATTGAACACTGTTTTGCCTTATGTGAATGTGAGATAATAGAAGCTAAACATTTGCCTTCATCAGTTCGTCCGGCCTTGAAAAAGGAAAATGCCCAAGACAGCGAAGCCGCTACAATCAAGCAGATGGAGATTATTCTGATAACTCAGGCTCTAAGACGAAACAAAGGCAATAAAACAGGGACAGCCAAGGAATTAGGAATCGACAAAAGCACATTGTTCCGCAAAATGAAGGTATTTGATATCTAACTAAAATCATATCCCGAATAATGGGTATTTTGCAATTATCTCCAAAGGCAAGTGTTGCAAATTGCAACTATCAACTGGGTGATTCTATAGGTATTTAGAACATTAAAGTTTTTATAATATCCTCTCCTATAAGAAGTTACCGCAATTCCTCTGTTTTTGCCAACTTTTTTGGCACATTGATTGCGGGTAAGATGATTGAAAGGTTATTGGTGTAAGAAAGATGAAGATAGCAATACCTATATACAACGACAGTGTTTCGAACGTTTTTGATTTTGCTCACAGGCTTTTGCTGGTGGAAATCGAAAACGGTAAAGAGGCAAAACGATCTGAGGTTGCATTAGAGAGTCAATTGCTACCGCAACGGACAGGTCAGTTAAAAGACCTTGGGATAGACGTGCTTATTTGTGGAGCGATTTCACGGGTACTTGCGAATATGGTTACGACTTCTGGAATTCAGGTACTGCCATACGTAACCGGCAGTATCGATGGGGTGTTACAGGCATATTTAACCGGTCAGTTGGTGAAGCCGGAGTTTAGTATGCCGGGTTGCTGGTCTGGTGCGCGAAAAGGCTTTGGACACAGGCGGCGAGGTTGTCAATGGCAAGGTGGACGGCGTTAAAAAATAAATTGATTGAGTTATTCATAAAGATTTCGTGCAACCGAGGGGGACGAAGTCTGAGCAAAGAAAGGAAAAATGGAAATGAAAGTTGCAATAACAGCACAGGAAAAAGAGCTTTCGAGTGAAATTGACCTCAGATTCGGGCGGGCCAAATGGATTATCGTTGTTGATACCGAAACAGGTGACTTCCAGGCACACGATAATGCTGTCAACTTGAATGCTGCTCAAGGTGCCGGAATTCAGACTGGGCAAAATATAGCGAATCTCGGTGTCGAGGCTGTAATAACCGGTAACGTAGGTCCGAATGCTTTTAAGACGCTCAATGCAGCCAATATAAAGATATTTCTCGCAGAGAAACAAACGGTTGTCGAAGCAATCGATTCGTTCAAAGCAGGTGAACTGAAAGAAGTAGACCAAGCCAACGTTGAAGGACACTGGATTTAGAATTTAGGGTTTAAGAAAGTTAGCGAAATTATGAAGATTTTTTTAGATTGTATTCCATGTTTTGTTCGTCAAGCCTTGGATTCAGCAAGACTGGCAACAGATGATGAACAGATTCACGAAAAGGTGGTTCGAGAGGTTCTTCGCCTGGCTGCTGATTTAGATATGGGCCAGAGCCCTCCGGCAATTGGCCAGCAGATACACCGTTTAATTCGAAGTCTGGTGGGTAGCGATGATCCGTATTACAGGGTTAAGAAACAGTTCAACAGTCTAGCGTTAAAATTATATCCCGATCTTAGAAAGCAAATCATAAGCTCAAATGACCAGTTTGAAACAGCGGTCAGATTGGCCATAGCTGGTAATATCATCGATTTTGGGGTTAAAAGTTCATTGTCTGAGTCAGAAGTCAAGAAAACAATCAATGATTCGCTAAGCGGCTATCTTGACCCTGAACAAGTTCGGAATTTTAAAAATGCTGTAATGGAAGCAGAAAAAATCTTTTACCTTGCAGATAACGCCGGCGAAATTGTTTTTGACCACTTGTTGATCGAGCAGTTGCCTATAGAAAAAATTACAGTGGTTGTCAAGGGATCGCCTGTCATAAATGACGCTACAATAGATGATGCCAACGTTGTTGGTTTGGGTCGAATTGTTGAAGTCATTGATAACGGTTCCGATGGACCTGGTACAATTCTGGAAACATGCTCGCAAAGTTTCCAAAATCGCTTTGAAGATGCTGATCTTATCATAGCAAAGGGGCAGGGCAATTACGAAACCCTCAGCGATTTAGATAAGAATATATTCTTCATACTAAAGGCCAAATGCCCTGTTATCGCGAGAGACTTAGGTTGTGAAGTCGGTGAAATGATTTTGCGGAAAAGTAACTCATTTAAAAGTGTTGATAATCTGATTAAGGAGGCGGAATAGATGCCGGGTTTTGATGGTACGGGCCCGTTAAGCAAAGGTCCTATGACAGGACGAGGGCAGGGGTTTTGTGTGTTGACAAAATCCAAAGAAAACCCGGGCCAGTTAGAAGGTCTAGCAGGGTTACATGGCAGTCCCATTAGTCAGAAAATTAATAGTTTTGAAAATACAAAAAAGGAGGTGATTAACATGCCATTTGGAGATGGGACAGGTCCAGCAGGATTAGGGCCAATGACTGGAAGAGCTGCAGGTTTTTGTGCAGGCTATCCCGTGCCAGGCTATATGAATCCTGTTGCCGGCAGAGCCGGTTTCTATGGTGCTGGTGCACCGATAGTTGGATCATATGGTGCAGGTTATGGTATGACTTATGGTGACCGAGCGAATTCGTGGCTTCGTAGAGGTTTTGGCCGAGGTTTAGGTCTAGGCAGAGGCTGGGGCCGTGGTCGCGGCGGCGGCAGATTTGGGTTTAGGTGGTAGATTTAAATTAGCATTTAACCCCTTAGGGGTAAATTGCAGAAAGGATGGATATTATGCCAAGAGGCGATGGTACAGGTCCTGGTGGCCAAGGGCCTGGCACAGGACGTGGTATGGGACGAGGCCAAGGTCAGGGCAGAGGCAGAATGGGCGGGCCGTTTGCAGCAGGACCGGGCGGAAGTTGCGTCTGTCCCAAATGTGGAACAGCGGCTGCTCATGTTGCCGGACAGCCTTGTAACGCGATAAGCTGTCCAAATTGTGGAACAAAAATGACAAGAAACTAACTTTTTTTTGAAAGGAGATTTGTTATGCCAGGTGGAAATGGAACGGGTCCTGGAGGCATGGGACCAATGACAGGTAGAGGTGCAGGTTTTTGTGCTGGTTATGCGGTACCGGGTTATGCCAACCCCGTTGGCGGACGTGGTATGGGTATGGGCTGGGGTCGAGGCCGAGGTGGTGGCCGAGGTTTTGGTTGGGGCAGAGCTGGATATGGTATGCCAGCTTATGGTAGTGCTGTGAATCCATATGCTTATGGCGGTACGCCGTTTACCCCAACAGTTGCGCCTCAACAAGAACTGGATAGTCTAAAAGGCCAGGCCGAATATCTTGTAGATGCTCTCGATGGAATTAAGAAGCGTATAGAAGAACTCGAGAGCCAGAAGAGCAGCACATAATAAAAAACTTTGAGGGCAAGGTAATCCTTCTTTGGTTGCCTTGCCCTCCGGCAAGCTAAGTAGGGATTGTACGTTTATTTCTTAGGCTTGGTCTCTAAGTTTTACTCTCCCTTGCACTTAAAAAGTAAGTGATATTAGAAAGGAAAAATGATGCCGGAATTTGGAAATCCATTTAGTGGACTTGCAAAAGACCGAAAGCTCACAGGCACCGAATTGGTTAGAGCGATTCGCTTTATGATTTCAGCTGAATATGAAGCAGTTCAGTTGTACATCCAGCTTGCAGAGTCTATTGATAATCAATTGGCGATAGATGTACTTCGGGATATAGCTGACGAGGAACGTGTTCATGCCGGCGAATTCTTACGGCTGTTGCACGAATTGGCTCCAGATGAAAAGAAGCTATATGATGAAGGGGCCGATGAAGTCCAAGAGATGATAGATAAACTAAAAAAAGGCAAGTAACGTTTTGAGAAGATATGAAAGGATGTCCAGCAATGCCAATATTTGAATACAAGTGCAGCAAATGCGGGGCAAAGAGCGAATTCATGGAAAAAAGCGATAGTAAAAACAAGCACGTCTGCGAAAAGTGTGGAAGTTCGGATATGCAGAAATTATTTTCAGGTTTTTCCGTTGGGCAAAGCAGCCAGGGGAGCGATTCATGCTCAACCGGGACGTGTCCAACTGGAACGTGTGGACTCTGATAGAAAGGGTTGTTTATGAAGATTGCAGTAACATCAACAGGGCCTACGCTTGATGACAATGTGGAGGCTCGGTTTGGTCGGTGTCCCTATTTTCTGATAATTGATACTGACACGATGCAGTTAGAAGCGATTGAAAATCCCAATATGGCCCTTGGCGGCGGTGCAGGTATTCAGTCCGCTCAGTTAATGTCGGAAAAAGGTGTAACGACTGTACTAACAGGCAATTGCGGCCCAAACGCATTTAACGTTTTTGGCCAGGCAGGGATACAAGTTATCGTTGGTGTCAGCGGGCCTGTCCGCAATGCCGTTGAACAGTTCAAAACAGGCAGCTTACCTTCTGCTTCGGGGCCAAATGTAGCCAGCCACTTCGGTATGGGTGGCGGCAGCGACATGGGTCGTGGTGGTGGAATGGGACGCGGAATGGGTATGGGTCAAGGTGGTGGTATGGGTCGTGGTATGGGCATGGTAGCTCCAATGGGTATGCCTTCGGCCGGTCCTGCAGCAGATCTCCCAGAGAATGCCGAACTGCAAAACGCTGAGCAAGAATTGGCTGCGTTAAAACAGCAGGCCCAGATGCTTGAGCAGCAAAAACAGCAGCTCAATCAAAGAATGTCTCAGCTTGAAAGCGGTCGTAAGGCTGTTGCAGTTGTTGATTCTGAAAAATGTACAGGCTGTAGTATTTGTGTCGATGTGTGTCCGGTGGGTGCCATTGAAGTTAATGAACAAGCTGTTATCAACACAGATACTTGTACAGGTTGCGGGGCCTGTGTCTCGGAATGTCCCAATGAGGCAATCATAATTGCACAGAAAAAAGTTGGTAAGTAAATTATTCCAGAGCCTTTGTTTTTTGCACAGCAAGTTTTCAAGCGAAAAGTTTGAGCTGTTAATATACAAGCAGTAAAACTTAAACCGCAACATCTGAGCTATGCACATTTTTAAAAAGGATAGTGTTGATATGCAACGATTTATGTTGAAATCAAAGATTCATAGGGCAACATTAACCGGAACAGAACTGGATTACGAAGGAAGTATAACCGTTGATCAAAATCTTCTTGAAAAAGCGGATATGTTGCCCGGTGAGCAGGTCCATGTACTTAATATTAATAATGGCCAGCGTTTAGTAACTTATACCATTTCGGCGCCACGAGGGTCAGGCACGGTATTATTAAATGGGCCAGCGGCAAGATTAGGCACTGTAGGTGACAAAGTCATAATTATATCTTACTGCCAGGTTTCTGTGGACAAAGCAAAAGATGTGAAAGCAAAAATAGTCTTGGTGGATGACGAAAACAAAGCAAAGAATCAGATTTGATAAGCAGTTTAATTTTTCGATGAGATAGATATGCAGATTTTGGTCAGAGATTTTTTAAAGCAAAAGCATTTTGCGGTAGTTGGTTCATTCCGGCATGAGCAGAAATATGCCTACCAGATTTTAAAGTCTTTGAAAGATGGCGGACATGAGGTTTATCCGGTCAACTCACGTTTCAAAGAAATTGAAGGCTTAACTTGTTATCCAAGCGTTAAAGATATTCCCGTAGTATGTGACGTTGCTAATATAGTTACTCCGCCTGTGGTAACTATGAAAATTGTGAGAGAGTGCAAGGAGAAAGGAATCCACAGGATATGGCTTCAGCCGGGAGCTGAAAACCAAAGCGTTATAGAATTCTGCAAGCAGAATAATCTTGAAGTTGTTTATAATCTTTGTGTTATGTTGGAAAAACTATGAAACTTTGAATTAGTTTTTTATGGTTGGTTTTCAATAGGAGCAAAAATGGAACAGATATTTGGTTCGATAGAAATTGAAATTGGATTTCATCCTGAACCGGATGAGCAAATGACAAATCAATATTGTCAGGATGAAAACATAGATATCATTTTCGAAGTGCCAGACGACCGCCGAATCGCAGAGGCTTATTCGGTTGGCAAGATGATAATTGATGTTTTACCCGATTACAAAAAAGATTTTGAGGGTTTATACGAAAGTGTCTCAAAGAGACTTGAGGGCTGAAACAAATGAAAAGAGATGACGCTGACTTTATGGAAAGGATAACGCTTGATTTGCAGACACGCCATGCAGCTTGCAAAATCCTTGAAGTTGCGGAAAGTGTCAGCAAGAAAGAATTGAAAAAGGCATATAGGAGGGCCTCTTTGAAGTACCATCCAGATCATAACCAGGATGATCCTGACGCAAATAAAAAGTTTGTACTAATCAACTGTGCGTATGAACTTTTAGCAGAGGATAAACCCTGTCAAGCACTTTTGGAAGAGATTAGTTCCTGGCCAGGTGTTCCTGAAGACGATAAATATAGACTTGATAATCCCTGGGGTCACTTTTTGTGGTGGCGTGAAAAATATTTCGATTCTGAAAAGGAGAAAAACTCAAATGACAAACGCTCTTCTTGTATTTAACAAAAATCCTTACGACGGTTCAGATGTAACATGGAATGGTCTTCGGCTGGCGGATCAGTTACTTAATACCGGCTTGGGAGTAAATATATTTTTAATGAATGATTCGGTTGATTTAGCTCGTGATATAACTAAGCCACCCGAAGGTTACTTTGATTTAGTGCAAATGTTAAAAGAACTTATTGTCAAAGATGTTTCGGTCAAGGTGTGCGGGACTTGCAATATCCGTTGTGGCATACATAAAGGAGAGCCTTATTTTGAAGGTGCTCAAGAGGCCAAAATGACTGAATTAGCACAATGGATAAAAGAAGCTGATAAGGTTATTTCATTTTAATGAGAAGATAAAGGAAATATTTTATGAAAGAATTAGTTGTAATAAGCGGTAAAGGCGGAACAGGTAAGACAAGTATTGTAGCAGCATTTGCAGCTCTTGCAAAAAACGCGGTGCTTGCTGACTGTGATGTTGACGCGGCGGATCTGCACCTGGTTTTGGAGCCGGATGTGAAACAGACTTCTGATTTTTCCGGCGGCAAACAGGCATCTATCGTTACTGAAAAATGTATCGGCTGTAGTAAATGCAAAGAGCTGTGCAGATTTGACGCTATAAACTTTGATGGCCCAGCAAATGACATTGTAGAAAAGACGTTTACGGTAGACCCGGTTTCCTGTGAAGGCTGTAAAGTCTGTGTCGAGTTTTGCCCTGCCGATGCTATTGAATTCAAAGATGCAATTAACGGTCAGTGGTTTATATCTGATACGCGATTCGGAACGATGGTGCACGCCAAGTTAGGTATTGCTGAGGAAAACAGCGGCAAACTGGTGTTTCTTATACGCAAAGAAACTAAAAGGATCGCTGAAGAGCAGAAGAAAGACTTGATTATTATTGACGGTTCGCCTGGTATTGGCTGTCCTGTGATTGCTTCAATTACCGGGGCTGATTTAGTGTTGATAATTACAGAACCAACTCTTTCGGGAAAGCATGATTTAGAGCGAGTCGCGGAATTAGCTGCCGGCTTTAAAATTCCTACACTGGTTGCGATCAATAAGTTTGATTTAAATTCTGATATGGCTGAGCAAATTGAGAAAGATATTCTTAAACGGAACATTAAAGTGGTTGGAAAAATACGTTATGACAAGGCCTTTACCAAGGCCCAGATCATGAAAACATCAGTGGTTGAATATACCAGCGGTGCCGTAACCGAAGACGTTAAGGCCTTGTGGAGAAACGTTACATATGCCCTTGGTTGATAACCCATCACGACACGATTTCAATGTTGCAGCTGAAAGGTATGATCAATGGTACGAAACCGCTGAAGGTGTAATGTACGACCGCTTGGAGAAAAAGGCTGTTTCCAGATACTTTCGGCAAAATGTTCAGGGGAGAAAATTGCTAGAGGTTGGCTGCGGAACAGGCCACTGGAGCCAGTTTTTCAGCAATTATGGTTTTGAGGTTATAGGTATTGATATTTCAGAGTCTATGATAAAGGTAGCACAAAGCAAAAATATTGCAAATGCGACGTTCCAGATAGCAGACGCTCATTCTTTGCCGTTCGGCGATAACGGCTTTGATGTAACAGCAGCTATTACGACATTGGAATTTGCAGGTAATGCTGAGTTGGTATTGCAGGAGATGGTACGCTGCACTCGTAAGCCGTCAGGAGAATTGCTCATAGGTGTACTGAATGCACTGGCACCATTGAATCGCAACAGGCAAGAAAACCCTGAATCATCATACGCAAAAGCCCTGCTGTTTACTCCCGACCAACTGAAAAAACTTTTAGGCAAATATGGCAAGACTGAATTGTTTACAGTTGGATTTATTCCCAGGCAGAAGCATCTTTTATCATTGTCCCCGTTTATTGATGTGGTTAGCCGGTTTTTGCATTTACCATACGGAGTTTTTATTGCAGGTCAGGTGAAATTATGAAAGTACAGGCAGAAGTAAGTTTGTATCCATTGCGTCAAAATGATTTGACTGAACCTATTCAGGAATTTGTTGAAAGTCTTAAGAGTGATGATCTTAATGTTAAAACCGGATCGATGAGTAGTGTTATCTTGGGGGAGGAGTCGATAGTTTTCCAAAGCCTGCAAAAGGCATTTGAGCAGGCATCCAAAAAATATGAGGTGGTATTGACCGTAAAAATATCTAACGCTTGTCCGGAGATTGAATAGTAGTAAATAAGTTTAGATGGAGAAGGAAACATAGTATGGCAAAAGAAATGAATACAGCTCAAATTAATGAAGATCAGAAACAACAAATGCAGATCGAGCAGCAGCAAATTCGCGATAGAATCAAACAGATAAAGCATCAGATACTTGTGCTCAGTGGCAAAGGTGGAGTTGGCAAAAGTACCGTAGCTGTTAATTTGGCAATATCCCTGTCTCTTGAGGGTAAAAAGGTTGGGCTTCTCGATATTGATATTCATGGGCCAAGTATCCCTAAGGTGCTTAATCTGGAAGGAACCGGTCTCCAGACAGATGGCGAAACCCTGCTGCCTGTAGAGGTATCGGAAAACCTTAAGGTAATGAGTATAGGTTTTTTGTTGCCAAACAACGATGACGCAGTTATTTGGCGTGGGCCCAGAAAATACCACATGATCAAGCAATTTTTAAAAGATGTTAACTGGGGCGAATTGGATTTTCTGATAATAGACTCTCCGCCTGGGACAGGCGATGAGCCTTTATCTATCGTTCAACTTCTTGAGAACGCTGATGGTGCTGTTATTGTTACCACACCGCAGGAAGTGGCATTATCTGATGTGAGAAAGGGGATAACCTTCTGCCGCAGTTTGAATTTGCCGGTTATCGGCGTACTGGAAAATATGAGCGGTTTCGTTTGTCCAAAGTGTGGTGAAGTGACCAATATATTCAAGTCTGGCGGTGGCGAGAAAATGGCCACACAAATGAATGTACCTTTCTTAGGACGAGTACCAATAGATCCGCAAATTGTACGAGCTTGTGATTCAGGTCAGCCGTATGTACAGCATTACAGTTCGAGCCAAGCGGCACAAGCTTTTAAAGAAGCTATGCTGCCGTTACTTAAACTTGAAGAAAAACGTTAAGAATTACGGTGGAAGCTGCGTGGAGTAACGTGTCGTTAAGCTATCGAAGGAGCAGAATAATATGGAAAACGTAGTAATTGCAGGATCTGGCCCTGCCGGCTTGACGGCTGCCATTTATACTTCTCGTGCAGATATGAACCCGCTGGTACTGGAAGGACACATACCAGGCGGCCAACTGATTGTTTCTAATGAAGTGGAAAACTATCCCGGTTTTACGGAACCGATGTCAGGTATAGAGTTGATAGATCAGTTTCGAAAGCAGGCGAAACGATTCGGATCGCGTTTTAAATCAGAATCCGTAGAAGATGTTAAGTAGCGGGATAACATTTTTGAGGTTAGTACAGGCAATCAAACAATCACAACAAGATCCTTGATAATCGCAACAGGAGCACAGGCAAGGCGATTGCCCATTCCTACGGAGCGCAAGTTTTACGGAAAAGGTGTATCAGGGTGTGCTACTTGTGATGGGGCTTTCTTTCGTGATAAGAAAATTCTGGTTGTAGGTGGAGGAAATACCGCTATGCAAGATGCTGTATTTCTCACCAGGTTTGCCAGCAAGGTGACTATTGTTCACCGGCGCGATTATCTGCGTGCAGCTGCTATTGAAGTTGAACGAGCCAAAAAGGAACCAAAGATTGAATGGATGATCCCATGGATTGTGGAAGAAATACTCGGCAATAAATCTGTAACCGGTGCTATATTGAGAAATCCTCAAACCAATGAGGAACATCATGTCCAGTGTGACGGCATTTTTGTAGCGATCGGTCATGACCCCAAAACCAAAGTTTTCAGGGAACTGGTTAAGACAGACGAAAGCGGATTTATCCAAGTTGAAGCAGGTTCTACCAGGACATCAATGCCGGGAGTGTTTGCCTGTGGTGATGTTCGGGACCTTGTTTATAAACAGGCAGTCGTAGCTGCCGGCCATGGATGTATGGCGGCCATTGATGTGAAACATTATTTAGAAAAGAAAGGATAGTATGCTTAAAACAAATCTAAGGCATCTCGAAACTGAAGCAGAGAGCAAAGAAGTATTGGAAAATAACGAAAACGTTATGATTTGCTGTGGCAGAATGGGACCGATGTGTATTCCTGTTTATGGCATTATGGAACAGCTGGAAGATGAATATTCCCATGTCGCCTTCCATGATAAGGATTTTGATATACCAGCAGCAGATTTTATAAAGAGTTTGCCGGAGTGTTCATCTTTCATGGGGTTGCCATTTACAGTTTATTTCAAGAGTGGAAAAGTTGTGGCTGCTACGTCTAGTGTTCAAACCAAAGAACAAATAACAAAAATTTTAGATAAAGTGTTTGGCAAGTAACCATATAACGATGTTGATCAAAATTTAAAAAGGAGTACAGTAAAATGAGAATAGCAATTCCGTTAGTACAGGGAAAATTAAGTCTTCATTTCGGCCATTGTGATCAGTTTGCAATCTTTGATACCGATGAAGATTCCACCAAAATCGCAAATCGTGAAGATCTTACCCCGCCGGCTCATGAGCCAGGCGTATTGCCAAAATGGCTTGGTGGTATGGGAGTGAATGTTATTATTGCCGGTGGTATGGGCCAGCGAGCTCAGCAGTTGTTTGAACAGAATGAGGTTAAAGTAGTTGTGGGCGCATCATCCGGTACACCTGAAGAAATTGTGTCCGCTTTTCTGCAAGATACACTCCAGACAGGAGATAACATCTGTGACCACTGATTCGGCCAGAAGAGCTTGTGTATTCTGCAATGGTCAGTTGAAAAATCCTGCAAATGTCAAACAAATCGCAAAGGATTGTGGATTGCTGATTGCCGCAGACGGAGGAGCAAAATATTTTTTCGATATAGGGCTCACTCCTCAAGTTGTCATTGGTGATATGGACTCTATTGATTCTGATACTTGGGGAAATGAAAGTGGTATTGAATACATTCGGTATCAGGGTGACAAAAATAAGTCCGATGCAGAACTTGCTGTGGAATATGCCTTAGAGCATGGATACGAACATGTCCTTCTTGTCGCGGCAACTGGCGGCCGTTTGGATCACACATTGGGCAATATTGCTTTGGTTGCCGGTTATCCCGGACAGATAGCTATCCTCGATGGCATTTCTACATTGGTTGCAGTTGAGAAAAGTGAGAAATGTGTACTGCACGGCAGAATTGGAGCTATCGTTTCTTTGATGCCATATAGTACCGGTCCTCTTAAGGTAAGAACAAATGGCCTGAAGTATCCATTACAGGATGAGTGTTTGCTATCTGCTACGCATGGCCTGAGTAATGAATTGTCTCAAACAAAAGCTTGTATCTGTGTTTCTGATGGTATTCTGCTGGTTTATATAGAGAACCAGGATATATCTTGTCAAGGAAGTTTGAATGAAAATAATGAAAGGAAGCAGTTATGAACATTGAAACAGTACAAAATACTGTTGCTAATATACGTAACCTAGTTCATCCCAAATGTGTTGTTTGCAGTTTTGGAAATGGAAATGGTCTGCATTTGGAGTTTGATGCTGATGATGATGGGAGCGTTACAGCCACGTTTCAATGTGATGAAGGTTTTGAGGGATACCCAGGCATTCTACATGGTGGGGTGATTTCTTCGATTTTAGATGGTGCAATGGGTAATTGTATGTTTGCACGT
>Ga0208771_1001233_pt1 | contig 13875 bp, 13 predicted proteins | sample AntAceMetag02UKX_FD_184775 | JGI IMG/M metagenome (GOLD analysis project Ga0208771, IMG submission 184775) | Saline lake microbial communities from Ace Lake, Antarctica - Antarctic Ace Lake Metagenome 02UKX (SPAdes) (version 2) | ecosystem: Environmental > Aquatic > Non-marine Saline and...
TGAGTTTTTGAATACAAATACAAATATTATCGAAAATATGATCAGACAGTTGAATCGAAAGTTAAAGAATATGGATGGATTTAAGTCAGAGAAAAACCTTGCTGATTTTATGAATATCTGGTTTACAGGTTATCATGAAAATTATGAGAATTAGACACAGTTATCTTTACGCTACCAAATTTTGGTATTTGCATATTATTATTCAATCCCGTTTTCACGGGATCAGCACTGACATTCAAAAGAACACTGTCATTCCCAACTCGATAGGAAATCTCTCTTTCTTTTTAATGGATACACACTTCTACGAGGATGACAAAAAAATAATGTTGAATTATTCTTGCTTTTTAATTGCATTGGTAGGGTAGCCTTTATAGGCTCCATTACCATTTTCACAAATTCCACAATCGATACATTTATCAGCATCAATAATCGCACGACCGTGGATCATTGAGATCGCATCGGTGGGGCAGACGCTCACACACAACTGACAGCCGATACACATTTTTGGGTTTACATGAAAATGCCCAATTAGTTTTTCTTTCTGCCATAATGGATAACCCGTAAGATCTCTCAAATCAACAATGGAACTATTTGTATAAATGCTATAAACATCGATCACCTCATCAATAATTACACCCTTTGCTTTGAAGTGTTCTTTAGATGCAAGTATGATTTTATTTTCTTCTAAAAATTCTTCAGGAGCTAAATTCAATTGGAAGAAATCTCCATCAGAAATAATAAACCATTCACCACCCAAGTTTTTGAGATTTCCTTCAAAAATCTTAAGATCTGGTTTTTCCGTAGAAAATAAGTTAAGAGAACTTATAATTACAATTATAAAACTAAAATAAAAAATTGATTTTTTTTTCATAAATGTATTTTTTAACCGCAATTACAACCACATTCACAATTTGAGTCATTATAATATCGACAAATATATGTAGTTGCTTCTTCTGTTTTCACTTTAAATTTCTTTTTGGATTTAACAATAAATGAATCATATTTTCCATACTCTTTCCAGCAATTACAATTGGGTAATTGTACTTTAAGTTTTCCACTAATAACAGTCATAACTTCCATTTTAGAAGTACCAAATTCATATTCACCTTTTGCCATAACCCCGATAGTTGTATCACTTTCAGTATCTTTAAATGCTATAGACTTTACTTTCCCTTCAAAATATTCATTTGTTTTAAACATTATTTTCCTTTTACTCCGTTGTTTTATTTTGATTCATATTTCTATCTTCGATCTTGATCCGCAGTGACCCTATCCGCTGAAAAGCATCCAGCCTATACTTAGATGCTGGAAACTCAGCTATTAATAATTGATAATAATATAATGATTTATCCAGATCTATATTATCATTTAAAATACATTCATGAGCAGCTGCTAATTTAAAAAGTGCTTCTTCTCTTTGCTTATCTTTGTAATTTTCATCCTCATATATCTCTTTGTAGGTAATTATCGCTTTTTGGAAATCATCAAGTTTTACAAGATGATCTGAAATAACTATTTGTCCATGAGCGTCTTTTTGCCTTAGCTGGTCATCTTCATTTTCTTCTGCAACCAGTTGGAATTCGTGTATTTCGGCGGCAGATTCAGGAACTTCCTGTGTCTCAAAATCCTTAACAAGCTTGTTCTTTGTGCAGGAAAATAAAACAAAACAACAAATGAACATTGTAAACAATTTCATAATTTTACCTCCAAATCAAAAGAAATTGATAATAATTCTCTGTAAATGAAAACTTTAATTAATTAGAATTCTAAATTATTTAATTGAGTTCAATCTTCAGTTTTAAAAATATATTCCTGGAAATCACAGATCGGTTTAAAACCAACTTTCTGATAAATGCTGTTGGAAGTTGGATTGGAAAGGTCTGTGAAGAGGATTACAAACTTCCAACCATCATTAAGTAATTTTTGGCTAAGATGTGCAACTAAGGCAGTAGCATATCCATTTCTTCGGAACTTTTTGGGAGTATATACCAGGTTGATACACGTTCCATTAATTGTATTTCGTGCTTTGGATGCAAGGGCAACAGCTTTTTTATCGTCCCAGATTACAAGATCTTTATTTTCTATTTTCTTTGTAGCAAATTCAGAAAAGTCATTTAATGGATCGTTGGGGACCGCTTCTTCACGAAATTCTTCCATCCATTGACAGATCAAATGCAAATCTTCCAGCGTTGCTAATCTCATTAAACCGGAAGGTTGTTCTGGAAAAATAACTTTTTCAAGTTTATAAATACGTTCCGACATTCCAAGTTTAAATGTTCTTCCGGTTTTCATTTGCCACTTCTTAGCAATTTGCAGGGCGTGATAAGGTGATGCCAATATACCCATTGTGTCTAAATGAGATTTCACTGCATCGTTAACAAGTAGATCAATCTCATTTTCACAGTTTTCATTTTTTCCCCAGAAAAGTATTTTATGTGGAGGAGTGCAAACCGAAACCGCTTTAATCTGTTTGCCTTCTTGCATTACAGCTAAATATTTTTCTTTGTATTGTGTTGGATCTCTTTGAATGTAGAGAACAATTCCCAGAATCAGATTGTTTTCAACTTCATTTTCTATTAAAACTGGTTCAGAAATTTCCAGGAATTCGTTAATATCTTCAAATCTTTTTAGTTCCATTAATCTCGATCCTTACTTCCTAATATTTAATTATCTTTTAACTAATTTGTAGTCAGGCTTTTTAGTCATTTTTCATCTACATCATGAATTAGGAAAAAATATTACCATTACGTGTAATTAAGAAATTAATTCATTTCAACAGCAAGCACTTCTTCGTTGCTAATGCTTTATCACCTGTTTTCAATTTGTAGAAATAAATCCCACTGGAAACAGGATTGTTATTTTCATTATCACCATTCCAAACTACCGAGTTAATCGGTTGATCGGTTAATGAATTGATCTGGAAGGTTCTTATTTTTTGTCCTTTAATATTATAAATCTCGATTTCAACTGATTCATCCTTACTACAGTCTGAAGCTTGAAATCTGATCTCCGTAGATGGATTGAAGGGGTTTGGGTAGTTAATTAGAGTTATATTATTAGGAGATATTTCGCTATCTAAAGAAGTATTGATTCCCAGCTTTGCTACAAAAATCTCTGAAGATCCATTACTGACAAGAGAATGGGAACCAAAAATTGTTGAATTCTCAAAAATCCCTGTTAAATATATCTCCCCATTAATATCTATTGCTATATCATTCCCGGCAAGCCATTCACTTCCACCAGCTTGATTTGCCCAAAGCCAGTTACCATTTGTATCCATCTTCGCTGCAAAAATGTCATTGAAATTATATCCACTACTGATTAGAGTGTAGGAACCAAAAAATGTAGTATTCTGAAAAAAGCCAGTTATGTAACTGTTCCCATTATCATCAATAGTTATTCCATAATCCCTTTCCGAATCAAACCCACCAGCTTTTGTTGCCCATTCCCAGTTACCATCCGGATCCATCTTGGCTACAAATATATCCTCATAACCAGAATTTAAATTGATAAGAGAATAAGATCCAAATGTTGCATCATCAGTAAAAAAAACCAGTTAGATAGCTCATACCACAATTATCTACGGTTATTGAAAGCCCAATATCAGATCCTTCTCCACCAGCCTTAGTTACCCACTGCCAATTGCCTGTTGAATCAATCTTCGCTACAAAAATATCAGAAGAGCCACTACTTGTAATAGTATTTGAACCAAAGGTTGCAGTTTCTGAAAAAAAACCTGTGATATAACTATTCATGTTTTCATCAATATCTATCGAATAACCAAAATTCAAATCACTTCCACCTGCCTGTATTGCCCACAACCAGTTGCCGTTTATATCTACCTTAGCTACAAAAATATCAAAATCTCCGTTACATGTAAGAGAATAAGAACCGAAGTCTGCAGTACCAGTAAAATACCCTGTTAAATAACAATTACCATTTTCATCTGCAGTTATTTCATATCCATTTTCAACTCCAGTTCCACTTGCTTGAATAGCCCATAACCAGTTGCCCAATGAATCTGCCTTTGCTACAAAAATATCGTAATCACTATCACTGGTAAGGGAGTAGGCTCCAAAGGTTGCAATGCTAGTAAAATGACCAGTTATACAACTGTTTCCATTATTATCTAAAGTAATTGCACGACTTCCGTCATTTCCACTTCCACCTGCTTTGACTGCCCATATCCAGTTACCATTAGCATCCATTTTGGCTACATATATATCACTAATCCCACTGCTGGTTAATGAATAGGAACCAAAGTCTGCAGTAGATTTAAACAATCCTGTAGAATAACTATTTCCATAACAATCTATGGCAATCGCATTTCCGTTATCCTCATAGATTCCACCAGCTCGAGTTGCCCATTGCCAATCTGGAGCTTGAGAGAGAAGTACTACCGAATAAGTAAAAAATATTAAAATTAAAAATGTTCTTTTCATGAATTCTCCATATAAAAATTTCTCCACGAATTTTTACAATGCTACTTTTCATGTTTTAGAATTCAATGCAAATCCGAAACTGAATAACTGAACTCTAACTGTCAATCAGAATATAATTTAACGGTATGAAGTAAATGCGAGGAAGAAAAGAAAGGCTAAGCGGATTTATCCTAATTTATAATTTCTAATTCTCAATTTCAAATTTTGTGAGTTATCCACCACTGATCAGATGGATAACTTTTACATCAGCACCTGGCTGCACATAAGTTTTTGAATATTCCGTTTTCTTTATGAGCTTGCCATCAACTTTCACGACCAGCATTTTAAAAGTATAATTCTTTCTTTTCAGAATTAGATCGATATTCATCTCTTCTTCCCAGTTCAGGGAATTCCCGTTTACTATTATTATTTTCATAAATCCCTTTTGTTATTGTAACTCAAAGCTCTGTCTTTGAGAATTTCACAAATATAAGAAGTTCACAAACAGGATATTTATGTTACTTATTACTCAGCAACAATTCCAAAACAAGGTTTGCCTGCATGTTTGCTACAATTGCAACACGTGGAGCCATAGGGGAGATGCCACTTTGCAGATCAGTTTCTTCATCACCGCAAATGTATAGATTATCAATTTTTCTGGTGTGAAGAAGTTCGTTCTTTCCCCAGCCTGCTAAACCAGAAGCTGCAATAATTGGTTTATTGGGAAACTTTATCAGCCAAGTCTCGATCAACATTTCTTTCATCTCAGCTTTATCAAAGGCTTCCACCATGATATCAACATCTTTATAGATCAGCGGAATATTGTCAGGATTTAATTTGATCTCATGTACCTGGTATCGTGTGAACTGGCTTATTTTGTTCAAGTTCTCTATTAGTGCAATTACCTTTGGCATTTCTATTTGATCTTCAAAAAACTGTTGTCGATTTAAATTGGAAGGTTCGATCTTATCAAAATCTGCTACTACAAGTTTGCCAATACCAGCACGTGTAAGAGAAAGAGCAATATTAGAGCCGAGTCCACCAGAACCGGCAATACCAATAACAGCATTTTGCAGGATAGGAATTATTCGTGGATCGTGAGCAGAAAAGAAATCAGATTTTTTCATTTTGTCAAACTCTCCCTGTTGTACCTCTATTTACCGTTTCACTCAAAGCGAGGGAACATAAGAAGCTGTCGAATTACAAATCACATTTTGCTTAGCTCCTCTCTTTCCCAAAGAGGGGTTGGGGGAGTTCAATAATAACCTGCCGATTCTTATTCTAAACCGGCAGGTTTGTTGTAGTTTAATTATAGTATTTATTCAGAACTTCCAGAATTCCCGGTAGATCAATGCCGAGTTCTTTAACCTTTTCGATTGTAGGAACACCGTTATTGTCCCAGCCTCTTCGTTCATAAACTGCATCACAAAGTTTCTGGTAAGCATCTTCACGGAATTCGCGTGTTTTTTGGTGGCGTTCTTCAATTGATTTACCAGTAGGATCCCAATCCCATTTCTCTTTGAGTTGTTTATCATATCTCTCAACTCTGGATTCATACTCTTCCAGAGTCACAGGACCTGCTGAGCGATATGGGATCATATCATGTTCTCTGGTTCCAAACCCTAAACGGAGATTAAATACTCTTTGGAAATTGTATACTCTTTCACTTTGAAGTATAAGTTCTTTTTTATCAATATTATTACCAGTAACAGCATTGAAAATATCAACATAGTTTTGAACGTGTTTTGGAACTTTTGCGGGTTCATCTGTTTCTCCATTATCAGTTGGTTCCATATCATTCCAGGGAAGTTTGCATAAACCTTGAAGTCCAAACCAGGTACGGAACATTGGGAAGTAGTGTAAAGCTTCAGCTTTATCTGCAAAAGTAGGGATTTGGTTATTTACCATATCCATGAATATAAGCCAGGCTTCATCATGTTGAGCACCTTTTAAAGCTAAGCCATAACCACCTTGCATAGCAAGAGATTCTTTAGTTACATATTCAGAGTATTCCATACCTTTACATTCCATTCCAATATCCTGCAGGAATCCAGGATCTGCATTATATTTCTCGATGAATAATTTTTTCAATCGTCTTATACCCAGACCGACCGTATTACCGAAACCTTCACCTCGAGCCAGCTGATGAAGCATTTCCATTGCTTCTTCACCATTCCCGAAACTAAGATCATATCCACCGGTGATCTCTTTATTGATAATGCCGTTTTCATAACATTCCATGATGAAGGACATACCGGTTCCCCAGGAAATTGTATCAAGTCCGTATGTATCACAATAGAAATTTGCTTCTACTATAAAATGAGGATCAAAAATACCCATGTTCGCACCAAAAGCTGCAGCAGTTTCATATTCCGGTCCATCAATAGAAACCACATCACCTTTGTAAGGACCAGTTAATAGTGTATATCCATCAACACATTTTGCACACTGCATTGTACAGCCATACCAGCATCCATCCGGGATACCTTGAGTAAACATTTCACGCCAAACATGAGATGTGATTTTAGGTGTTTTTACATGTGTCCCAAATTTATAATTATGGGTTGGAAGCAGATCATAATCATCCATTAATTCTACTAAATGAGCAGTACCCACATGACGCATATCACATTGTTTATCGTCTTCCTTGTAAAGTTCTCTATGGTAATCAGCAGCAATTTCTTTAATTCTATCCAGATCAGCTACATGGTTACTATCAGCTTTAAGATGACTAAATTTACAAACAATAGCTTTAATCTTCTTATGTCGGAGGAGAGTGCCTAATCCACCTCTGCCTGCCTGCTTAAGACGGGCTACTTTCCTGCGGCGATCGTAAAATGAAAAATTAAGGCATCCAAAGAATGCATGTTCAGATCCAACTCCTGCTGATACTGAGGATATTGATTTCATGTCTAATTCATCTTTGGCAAACATTTCACATAGCTGTTCTGAAATTAGGTGTGAATTAACATCTTCTTCCGGAGCCTCAAGAATTTGAATTTTACCTTCATCGCCGTCAATATAAACGATTACATCCTTATCGGCAATACCCTGGATTTCGATAGCATCCCAACCTGAAAATTTAAGGTAAGGTCCAAAATACCCGCCAACATTACTGTCAACAGGAGCTCCAGTTAATGGTGATATACCGCAAACTATAGATTTTCCAGCACCTGGATACTGAGTTATTCCACCCATCGCACCGGCTGCAATAACTATTTCGTTTTCAGGAGATTTCCATTTTGTGTTTTCATTTACAGCATCCCAAAGCAGTTTCATGTCGAATCCGCGTCCAGCTGTGAAAATATCTTTCATCTGCTGAGTAACAGGTTTGGATTTTATTTTTAGATCACCAACATTAACGTATAAGGTTTTATTAGCATAACCTTTGTCTAATGGAGCAAGATCATATTTGAATTCGGCCAGTAGTTTATGAGCTTTTTTGATCTTTTCTGCATTGTAAGGGTTTTGATAAATATTCATTAGAAATGCCTCCTGTAAAATACTTTATCCAGTGGTTCCGGAAGATCCTGGATAGAAAGAGCACCAGTAGGACAGGTTTTCACACAAGCCCCACATGCAACACATTTGAATGGTATCGGTTCATTAGGTGCTACAAACATTGATGCTGTTGGGCAGAAACCAACACACGATAAACAACCGACACAAGTTTTTGAGTTTAATCTCACGATTCCCCTAGAGTCACGAGTGAGTGCTTCTACCGGGCATACTTTCATACATTCACCACATTGATTACATGCATTAAAGGATATTTTATTAATTTCTTTTGTAATTCTGATCCTGGATTTTTCTCTATTTTCTTCCTTGAACCAAGTTTTTGAACAAGTTAATTCACATTGCCCACAACCAATACATTTGGTTTTATCCCAAACTAAGACTTTCATTTTACCTCCACATAATTATAGACTTTCCAATAAGGATGAAACTAGATGTAAACCTAAGCAAGATGACAAAGCGAAACTCAAAATATCGAAGTAACTGTCAAGCAGTTTCTATTACCTGTTAATAGCTAACAAACTATAAAAATAAAAAGAAATAATTTGCTTGACCTTGTTAACAAATTAAACTAAATTGAATAATAATAAAAAGGTGTTAAGAGGTATAATTATGCGTAATATTGATCTTAATAATCAAATTGAATTAATTATTGAATTTATACGAAAACAACTTTTTCAGGCTGGATTTAATAAAATTGTCGTAGGATTATCTGGTGGAATTGATTCCTCTGTAACTGCAGCACTGAGTGTTAAAGCAATTGGTAAAGAAAATGTTTTTGCAGTAATGCTGCCCTATCATTCAAGCCATCCGGATAGTTTGATTCATGCAATAGAAGTTGCTGAATCATTAGATATAAAATACGAGATCGTGAATATCTCGCAGATGGTTGATGCCTATTTTAAAAATTTTGCGCCAGAAGCTGATATTCTACGGAAAGGTAACCGAATGGCACGAGAAAGAATGTGCGTATTATATGATCGATCAGCTAAAAATAAGGCATTGGTTGCTGGGACTGGGAATTTATCTGAAATAATGATTGGTTATTGTACGCAATATGGAGACAGTGCATGTGCTTTTGAACCAATAGGGCACCTATATAAAACTGAAATATATAAATTAGCTGAGATATTAAAGTTGCCAGAAAGCGTAATTAAAAAAAAACCTACAGCTGATCTTTGGGAAGGACAAACAGATGAAGAAGAAATGGGGATTACTTATAAGGAACTGGATGAAATCCTCTTTCAATTATTAGATGAGAAAAGAAGTGAGAAAGAACTGATCTCAACCTTTGGTAAAGATAAAATTCACAAAGTTAAGGGGATGATCCAATCATCTGAATTTAAAAGAATTATGCCGCCAATGTTAAAGTGATAGGAGAGATAGATGAAATCGAAAAAAGCAGTGAAAGGATGTTTGTTTACTTTTGTTGGATTTATTGTTTTGATTATAGCTGTTTTAGTTTTAACTCCATTGTTATTTAAAGGTAAAATACTGGACAAAGTACAAACAGAAATAAACAAAAATGTGAATGCGGAAGTGACTTTTGAAGATTTCAAGATCTCATTCTTTAAAAGCTTCCCGAATTTATCCCTTGAGCTCACGAATTTGAACGTAAAAGGTATTGATGAGTTTAAAGAACAGAAGCTGATGTCTGTTAATTCAATTTATGTCAGCATTAATGTTGTCTCAGCCATTAAAGGTAAGATTGATATAAATGCAGTTGTTGTCGAAAATCCTGAGATCACAGCTAAAGTGTTGTCAAATGGAATGGCAAATTGGGATATAGCAAAAGAAGTGCAAAAGCAGCCTGCAGAGAAGACTGCAAAAGAAACACCAGACTTCAATATTGGATTAGATAGATTTGAAGTTAAAAATGCAATAGTTTCATTTATAGATCATCAGAATGATTTGGAAGCAAATATTCAAGGCTTGAACTTCTTGATGAATGGCGGCATAACACAAGATTTTTCCAGTATCAGTATAAATACATCTATAGATATGATCTCGGTAATTTCCAGAGCAGAAAATGCTGATCTGGAAGCTGTAATCAAAAATCAGAATGTGATAATAGCAGGTGATGTGTCGCAAGATTTCGTTGATCTCAACGTTCAATCTGTGCTGCAAAGTATTGATGTTACATTTGCTAAAATTAAATATTTAAAGAACACTAAAGTAGAGATCAAAGCAGACATTGGAATGGACGTTCCCAACATGAAGTTCACTTTTAAAGATAATGAAGTGAAGATCAATCAGCTTGTGCTGGGTTTTGAAGGTGATGTACAGACATTGGATAAGGATGTGATATTGGATGTTAAATTTGATGCCAAAAAGACTGATTTTAAAAACATCCTCTCATTTATTCCAGCAATTTATATGTCAGATTTCCAAGATATAAAAACTTCCGGAAAGTTGGCTGTGAACGGTTTTGCTAAAGGAACTGTCAGCGAAAATAGTATTCCAGCCTTTGGTGTTAATTTGCTGGTGGAAAATGCAATGTTCCAATATCCAGATCTTCCTAAATCTGTAGATAATATCAACGTCAAGGTGAATGTGAGTAATGATGGTGGTGGCGAAGATAACACCAAAGTTAATGTTAGTAAATTCCATGTGGAACTGGCAGGAAATCCATTCGATGCAAAATTGAGCATCAAAAATCCGGTTAGCGATCCCTATATCTCCGGGAATTTAAATGGAAAGATTGACTTAGGCAGCCTGAAAGATGCACTTCCTATCAAGGATATCAGCTTAAATGGCTTAGTTAACACTAACATTGATATTGGTGGTAGAATGTCAGCAATAGAAAAACAGCAATTCGAAAAATTCAAAGTAGATGGTAATGTGACTCTATCAGCTTTCAAATTCATAAGCAAGGATCTTCCACAGGAAGTTACGATTCGTAAATCATCTCTGAATTTTACGCCGCGTTATGTGGAGCTGGCTTCGTTTGATTCCAAGATCGGTAGAAGTGATCTTAAACTGGTTGGTAGGATAGAGAATTTTTTACCATTTATTTTCAAAGACGAAACAATAAAGGGTAATTTTACGTTTACTTCTAATGTTCTGGATATGAACGAATTAATTGTTAAAGAAGAACAACCAGAACAGAAAGAAGGGGAAGAAATTACATTGGAAGCAATTGAAATCCCCTCCAACATAGATTTTAAGCTGACTTCCAATCTCAAACAGATCTATTTTGATAAAATGGACATCAAGAATACAAGAGGTGTGATAAGAGTAAGGAATGGTAAAGCATCACTGGAAAATTTGAAAATGGATATGCTGGATGGGAATATAATACTAAATGGCAGCTATGATTCAAATAACATCCAGAAACCAACTGTTGATTTCACGATGAAGATAACTAATTTCGATGTTGAGTCCGCTGTGGAAACCTTCAACACAATGGAAAAACTTGCACCGATAATGAAGGATTGCAAAGGAAAATTTAATACGGATCTAACCTTTGAAAGCAACCTGGATAGTGCTATGCAGCCTGTGTTGAACTCAATAAATGGAAGAGGAAAGATCACTTCGCAATCTATTCAAGTGGTGAATCCAAAATCTATGCAGAAGCTGGCTGAAGCATTAAAAATGAACAAATACAAGAAATTCACTCTCAAAAATCTTAATTTGAACTTCACTATTGTAAATGGTGTGATGACAGTAAAACCATTCACCAATAAGATCCATAACTCAAGAGCTACAATTGGTGGAACTCTAAAAACAGATCAGTCAGTGAATTTTGATATTAACCTTGTAGTACCACGTTCTGAGTTTGCTTCCGGAATAAACAAGACTTATGATGATCTGATTAAACAGGCTAATAATGCCGGATTGAATATATCAGCTACTAAAACAGTTGAGGTTGATGTTAAAATTACTGGAAATGTTACTGATCCAAAAGTAAAACTTGATACAAGTAAAAGTGTGAATAAATTGAAAGCAGAGATCAAGAAGCAGGCTGCTGCGAAATTGGAGAAGGAAAAAGATAAACTGGAAAAAAAAGCTTTGGATGAACTTGAAAAGCTGAAAAAGAAATTCAAATGGTGAAATAAATGAAGATTTTTAAAAAGAAAAAATGTAAAATATGTAAAAATAAACCCGGAACAAGATTCTGCCTGAGAAAAGGATTTAACATTTGCTGGGAAGACTGTAATATTTTAAGGGTAGATGAAAAATGTCCGGACGAATGCGATTACCATTTGCAGAATTCTGATATTATGCAGTTAAAAGGTAAATCAGATTCCCAAATGGAATACATAGATCTTCTAAAAAAACAAATGGATATTTGGGTAAATAAACCGCAAAAAATTTTCCAGGATAAGATACCGGTTACAATGGCAGAATCAAGTGATGGAAGAAAAAAGATCGTAGACTTTCTAAGTCAGTTTAAGGTAAATCCGATAGTACCGTTATCTTATTTAAAAGAAAGACTATCCCTCGATGATCTTAAAGTAGTTTCTAACCCACAAACTTATGAAGATATTGCTGTTGAATTTGTGCAAAATCTATATACAAATGAATGGGTAAAAGCGGCATCATTTATGACTAATCACAATTACTGGATTGCACATGAAATGGAAGATGAATTTATTAAAATAATATCAAATAATAAGGTGATCAAGAAGATCAATAATTTTGATCTCATTTCGTCTGCTTTAACTAAAGAGAAAGATCAGGCACTTGTCTATTTTGATATAAATAACAAATTTGATCTTACCATAAGTCTGCAATTAACAAATGATCATTGGAATATACGATCACTAATTATTGGAAAACCGGAGTTATTCAACAGCGAAAGTGAAGCAATTCAACAAATTGCGATCCTGCTTTCAAAAAATGAGACTACTAAGGCGTTTGAACTGCTCTCAAAATACTCCAGTATTTATATAATGTCTTCTGACTTTGAATATTACTGGGGATTGTATCACACGTTTAATAAAAAACAGCCAAAGGCAGAACATCACTTCCTGCAAGCTCTAATCCTTGATCCTGCCTTTATTGAAGCTAAATATAATTACGCCTTTATTCAACATTCCAGCGGAAATTTAGAGTTTGCAAAAAAACTTTATTATGAAATTATAGATAATGCTCCCAACGAACCAAAAACCTTGAACAACCTTGCTTCTATGTTTATTGATGAAAAGAAATACGAAGAAGCAGAAGAATTACTGAAGAGATGCATTAAGAATAACCCTGAATTTGAAATAGCTCAGCAGAATTTGGAAAGGTTGGGCAAGTTGACAGGATAGCTAAGTTTAATATCAGTATAATTTCATTAGTACTTTTCCATTTAAGAAGTCTAGTTATTTTTAATTTCTAAAAGAGATCATACTAATTAGTATTAATTATTTCAGTTAATTATCACTCAAAGGTTTTATAGATAGAACGACTTGAATCGACTCTTCTTCAAAACTAGCATCAAATCCTTTAATGAATTCTGTATAATCAATAGGATAATGTTGTTTTTTTGAATTTTGTAACCAGTTAACTTCCGGACCACTTATAGCGTGTATCAGGTTTACAGGAACACTTTGAGCAAATTGCATTTTGTTAGGATGTGGAACATAACGTGTTATTAAATGTGTTTTAGTTTCAATTATCTCCTCTTTTGTACGCATAGACATTAACATTGTAAGTACAGATTTATTGAATCCTTTTATTTTCTTTTTATCTTTTCCTGTCAGGTATATATCTTCTATTACAGTTTTCCAACCAATTTCTATATTCCCATTTTTCTTTTTATCCTCTGAAATTTTTTTTACTTTTTTCATCATAATATTCAACCCAAAGTCATCATATGGTATTATTATGCGATCGCCAAAAAGTTTTGACATAAGATTTTCTTGCTGAGTTTTCTCAAAAGTAATTTTGTAGTTCTTTGAAGGTTTTGAAAAATGACCAATTTCAAACAGTGACCATATACCAAACTTAT
>Ga0208771_1001234_pt1 | contig 13866 bp, 12 predicted proteins | sample AntAceMetag02UKX_FD_184775 | JGI IMG/M metagenome (GOLD analysis project Ga0208771, IMG submission 184775) | Saline lake microbial communities from Ace Lake, Antarctica - Antarctic Ace Lake Metagenome 02UKX (SPAdes) (version 2) | ecosystem: Environmental > Aquatic > Non-marine Saline and...
GCGTTGGCTGCCGAGCAACACACCCAGCCGGCCAGTGCCGAGCAGCTCCATCAAGCGCCGTAGTTCCCCCTGCCAGAGGATGGCCAGGGCCAGGCTGCAGCCGAGCACCACCGCTTCGAGCAGACGGGTGGTGAGGGGCAGGCTGGAAAAGCGCTGGACCACCCAGACCAGGGCGACCAGAAACAGCCAGCCGCGCAGCAGCCAGAGAGTGCGCGGCTCCCGCACTCTCGCCAGCAGGACCACTCCGAGGGCAGAAGCGAACAGAAGGTCGAGAACCAGGCGAATGTCCACAAACCCCAGCCAGCCCACAACAGGTCTTGTTCGTTGCCGTGCTCAGGGTACCGGCGAGAACCGCTCCGGTAAGAGGTCGTGGCGCAGCAGTTCGTCCGGCTGCTCCCGGGCCTGCACCAGCTCGGCCACGCCCCCCTGCACCAGCACGGCCGCCGGCCTGGGGATGCGGTTGTAGTTGGAGGCCATCGAGGCGTTGTAGGCCCCTGTGGCGAAGACGACGATCACATCACCCCGGCGGCTGGTCGGCAGGGCGAGGTCGTGGAGAAGCACATCACCGGATTCGCAATGCTTGCCCACCAGGGTCACGGTTTCGCTGGCAGGGGCGGTGGGCTGGTCGGCCAGCACGGCGGTGTAAGGCGACTGATAGGTGATCGGCCTGGGGTTGTCGCTCATGCCGCCATCCACCGAGAGATAGGTGCGCAGGCCGGGGATCTCTTTACGACTGCCGAGGCTATAAAGGGTGAGACCGGCTGTCGCCACCAGGGAGCGACCTGGCTCACAGAGCAGGCGGGGCAGGGCCAGCCCTCGCTCACTGCAGGCGGCATTCACTGCTTCAGCCACGCCCTGCACCCAGGCCTGAATCGACGGCGGATCATCACCGGAGACATAACGAATACCGAGCCCTCCGCCCACGTTGAGATCACTGCAGGGATGGCCAAGCGAACGGGCGAGGGCGAGGGCCTCAGCCATCACGCCGGCGAGATCGTGGTGGGGCTGGAGTTCGAAGATCTGGGAGCCAATGTGGGCGTGGAGCCCTTCGAGGCGGGCCCAGCTGCAGCCGACCAGATGTTGCAGCACGGCCTCGAGCTGGTCGGGATCAAAGCCGAACTTGCTGTCGAGGTGCCCGGTGCGGATGTACTCGTGGGTGTGGCACTCGATGCCCGGTGTGAAACGCAGCATCAGCCGCACCGGTTGTGGGCGGGCTGCTGCGAGCTCTTCGAGCAGCTCAAGGTCGAGCCAGTTGTCGACCACCACGGTCACCCCATGCTCCACCGCCAGTTCCAGCTCTTCGCTCGACTTGTTATTCCCATGCAGCACGATCCGATCGGCTGGCATGCCGCCACGCAGGGCGGTGAGCAGTTCGCCGCTGGAAACGGCGTCAAGACCCAGGCCTTCCGAGGCCACCAGGGCACTGAGCACGAGGCTGCTGTTGGCCTTGGAGGCATAGAGCGCCAGGGAAGGTCCGGGGTAATGGAGGGCCAGGGCGTCGCGATAGGCGCGGCAGCTGGCGCGGAGGGTGTCCTCATCGAGCACATAGAGGGGTGTGCCGTAGCGGCGTCCCAACTCGCTCAGGCCACAACCGCCCACTTCCAGCCGCCCGAGCGCATCAAGTCGGGCGCTGAGGGGGGCGAGGTTGCGGTTGGGGCTGAGCGTGTCCTGATTAGCCTCCAGCGCTGGCTGCAGACCCGGCTCGGCGGCGGCACGATCGAGTGGACTGAGCACGTTGAAGGAGGTCATTGTGATCGGCCTGCACCCTTGGGCTTTCAATCGTAAGGACCGTGGCGCACTCTGCTGAAACCGGGATAGCGCAGTCATGGCCCAGGCCACTCACGACCGACGATCTCCAGGCCTGCGCCGCCCTCGACCGGCTGGCCCTCGGCGGTCTGTGGAATGAGGCGCAGTGGCAGCGGGAGCTGGCTGAACCGGATCGACCCTGCCTGGGGCTCGGCGCAGGACCCACGCTTGTGGCGATCGCGACGGGCTGGGTGATCCTCGATGAGCTGCACATCTCGCTGGTGGCGGTTGATCCCAGTGAGCAGCGGCAGGGCCTGGGCCGTCGCGTCCTTGAGGCCCTGCTGCTGCAGGGACAGGCCATGGGCTGCAGCAGCGCCACTCTGGAGGTGGCGGCGGGCAACGGGAGGGGGCAGGCCCTGTATGGCGCGCTGGGCTTTCGCACCCAGGGACGGCGTCGCTGTTACTACCGCAGCGGCGAAGACGCTCTGATCCAATGGCTCAGTCTGGAAGCCAGGGATTGAAGCCAGCAGGCCTGGCCAGGGCGACATTACTGGGAAAGTGCCGGGACATTCGCCAAATGGATCGCCTCAAAGGTTCGGATTGCCGACCTTCAATGATGCGGAAGACCGCAAGATTTGGAAGGGCAAGCTATGAAGATCAACGCCATGGCGCCCTGTTCTGGCAATGACTTTGGCGATTCTTGCCGCGAATCCCCCGGCACCCGCTTGACCCTGATAAGTTGTTAGGACTTGCACAGGCACCGCCAATGTTCGAGCGGTTTACCGAGAAGGCCATCAAGGTCATCATGCTGGCCCAAGAAGAGGCTCGCCGCCTCGGCCACAACTTCGTTGGCACCGAGCAGATTCTGCTGGGCCTGATCGGCGAAGGTACGGGTGTGGCCGCCAAGGTTTTGAAGTCCATGGGAGTCAATCTCAAGGACGCCCGGGTTGAAGTCGAAAAAATCATCGGCAGGGGCTCCGGCTTTGTAGCCGTCGAAATCCCGTTTACGCCACGGGCCAAGCGAGTCCTGGAACTCTCGCTCGAAGAAGCGCGTCAGCTCGGACACAACTACATCGGCACCGAGCACCTGCTGCTTGGTCTGATCCGTGAAGGCGAAGGCGTCGCCGCACGGGTGCTGGAAAACCTTGGCGTCGACCTTGCCAAGGTGCGTACCCAGGTGATTCGGATGCTTGGCGAAACCGCCGAAGTGGCAGCTGGCAGTGGCAGCAAGGGCTCGACCAAAACCCCAACCCTTGATGAATTCGGCAGCAACCTCACCCAGCTGGCTGCTGAAGGAAAGCTTGACCCCGTGGTGGGACGCCACAACGAGATTGATCGGGTCATTCAGATCCTGGGCCGGCGCACCAAAAACAACCCCGTGCTGATCGGCGAACCCGGCGTCGGCAAGACCGCCATCGCCGAAGGCCTGGCTCAGCGCATCACGGTCGGTGAAATCCCCGACATCCTCGAAGACAAGCGCGTTCTTACTCTCGATATCGGACTGTTGGTGGCCGGCACCAAATACCGCGGTGAATTTGAGGAACGCCTCAAAAAGATCATGGAGGAGATCCGCAGCGCCGGCAATGTGATCCTGGTGATCGATGAGGTCCATACCCTGATCGGCGCTGGAGCTGCGGAAGGGGCCATCGATGCCGCCAACATTCTCAAGCCGGCTCTGGCCCGGGGCGAGTTGCAGTGCATCGGTGCCACCACCCTCGATGAATACCGGAAACACATCGAGCGGGATGCGGCCCTCGAGCGGCGCTTCCAGCCGGTGATGGTGGGTGAGCCTTCCGTCGTCGACACCATCGAGATTCTGCGGGGCCTGCGCGAGCGTTATGAGCAGCACCACCGCCTGAAGATCAGCGATGAGGCCTTGGTGGCCGCAGCCACCCTTGGCGATCGCTACATCAACGACCGCTTCTTGCCCGACAAAGCGATCGATTTGGTGGATGAAGCCGGCAGCCGCGTGCGCCTGATGAATTCCAAGCTGCCTCCAGCCGCCAAGGAGTTGGATAAGCAGCTCAGGGGCGTGCAGAAGGAAAAAGAGAATTCTGTGCGCGAACAGGATTACGGCAAGGCCGGTGAACTGCGTGACAAAGAAGTGGAGTTGCGCGAGCAGATTCGCCTCATCCTCCAGACCCGCCGCGAGGAAGAGCCCTCCGCAACGGAGGCAACCACCGACGTCGACCCTGCCGTCGCGGTGCCCGAAACTGCCGTCGCTATTGAGTTGCCGTTAGCGGGCGCTGATGGCGACCGCAGCCCGGTGGTCACCGAGGAAGATATCGCCCAGATCGTGGCGGCCTGGACTGGTGTTCCAGTTCAGAAACTCACCGAAAGCGAATCGGTGAAGCTGCTGAACATGGAGGAAACTCTCCACCAGCGTTTGATTGGTCAAGACGAGGCCGTCAAGTCCGTGTCCAAGGCAATCCGGCGCGCCCGGGTAGGCCTTCAGAACCCGAATCGCCCGATCGCCAGCTTCATCTTCTCCGGTCCTACCGGCGTTGGTAAGACTGAACTCACCAAGTCATTGGCAGCCTATTTCTTCGGGAGCGAAGAGGCCATGATCCGGCTGGACATGTCGGAATACATGGAGCGCCACACGGTCAGCAAGCTGATCGGCTCGCCTCCCGGCTACGTGGGCTTCAACGAAGGCGGCCAGCTCACCGAAGCGGTCCGCCGTCGCCCCTACACCGTTGTGCTCTTCGACGAAATCGAGAAGGCCCACCCCGATGTGTTCAATCTGTTGCTTCAGTTGCTAGAAGATGGTCGTCTGACCGATTCCAAGGGCCGTACGGTTGATTTCAAGAACACCTTGATCATCATGACCTCGAACATCGGTTCGAAGGTGATCGAGAAAGGTGGTGGCGGGCTCGGCTTTGAGTTCTCCGGTGCCGCCGCTGAGGAAACTCAGTACAACCGGATTCGTTCGTTGGTGAATGAAGAGCTGAAGCAATACTTCCGCCCTGAATTCCTCAACCGTCTCGACGAAATCATCGTCTTCCGTCAACTCAGCCGTGACGAGGTCAAGGAGATCGCGGAAATCATGCTGCGAGAGGTGTTCAGCCGCATTCTTGAGAAGGGCATTGAACTTTCGGTTACCCCAGCCTTCAAGGAGCGTCTGGTCGAAGAGGGTTACAACCCCAGCTACGGCGCCAGGCCTCTGCGCCGTGCCGTGATGCGCCTGCTCGAAGACAGCCTGGCCGAAGAGTTTCTCTCGGGCCGTCTCAAGGATGGCGATTCGGCTGTCGTCGACGTCGACGACGACAAGCAGGTTGTGATCCGTCCCAAGGGTGAAACCGTCGCGCCGGAACCCGAACTCGCTGGTGCTGGCGTCTGACCACTCTGGCCATCCAACACGCGATTGCACCTGCCGTTGTCCTTCGCGGCAACGGTGCCTGGGTAGCTGCCCTTCCCCGCATCGCCACGCTCTGCAAACGTCCTTTAGTCCTTGGGCGAAGCGCCTCCACAGCTGCGCTTCGCCAGCAACTGCAAGCCGATCTGGTAAGCCAGGGTCTTGACCCCCTGGCCGCAGAGCTCCAGTTCGATTGCTGTGAAGCCGATCTGGGCAACCTGATTCAACAGATCGTCAGGGGCAAGTCCAACGTCAACGCCAAGTCGAACACCAAGGCCGTTGATTCGGTGATTGTTGACGCGGTGATCGCGATCGGCGGCGGCAAGGTTCTTGATGCCGGCAAGCTTTTGGCCCATCGCCTTGGCCTGGCTTGCATCACCATTCCCACCAGCGCCGCCACCTGCGCGGGCTGGACGGCTTTGGCCAATCTCTATTCAGCCGGCGGCGCCTTTGAGCGGGATGTGACCCTGGATCGTTGCCCCGATCTTCTGGTCTTCGACCATGCCTTGGTGCGCCAGGCGCCACCTGCCACCTTGACCAGTGGTATCGCCGATGCCATGGCCAAGTGGTACGAAGCCTCGGTCAGCAGCAGCAACAGTCCTGATGGATTGGTGCAACAGGCGGTTCAGCAAGCCAGGGTGCTGCGGGATCAATTGATGCTGGAAGCGGAAGAGGCTTTCAACAACCCCGGCAGCGAGGCCTGGGTGAGGGTCGCCGAAGCCTCTGCCCTCACCGCCGGACTGATCGGCGGCGTTGGTGGTGCCAGCTGCCGCACCGTTGCTGCCCACGCCGTCCACAACGGCCTCACCCAGCTGAGTGCCTGCCACGACAGTCTCCATGGCGCCAAAGTCGGCTTTGGTGTGCTCGTCCAGCTCAGGCTGGAAGAACTCCTCAGTCAGAATCGTTTGGCCGTCCAGGCGCGCCGTCAGTTGATCAGCCTGTTCCGCAAACTCAAGCTTCCCATCTGCCTCGAAGACCTGGGCCTGAGCCAGGTCAGCCTCGAGGAGCTCCAACAGGTCTGTGCCTTCGCCTGCCAGCCCGGCTCCGACCTACACCACCTTCCCTTTGCGGTCAGCCCCACCGTTCTGTTGGCTGCCCTGGTCAGCACCACGGAAGGCTGCGAGGCGACGCCCGAGCCACGCGGAGCAGTCATCGCCCAGGCCGAACGCAGCCAACTCGAAGCCACTCGCACCGGACCGGACGCTTGAGCCTCGCTCCAACCCCTCCCCCTCCACTCCTGGGAGGCCGGCCACTGCTGGAGTGGGCAGCAGCATCCTTGCAAGATCCCTTGGGACGGGAACTGGCTGCAGCCGTGCAGTGGTGGACCTTACCTGGTTTGCCGGAACAATGGCCCGTAGCGGTGCTGGGCCAGGGAGAACCGCTGCTGCTCTTGCACGGCTTCGATAGCTCCTTGCTGGAGTTCAGGCGGCTGGCCCCGCTGTTGGCAAGCCGGGCCCAGTTGTTCATCCCCGACCTTTTTGGGTTCGGATTCAGTCCCCGCTGCCACGATGGCCCCTATTCCCCGGCAGGGGTGCTGGCCCATCTTGATGCCTTGTTGGAGGCTATCGCCGGCCTCGATACCAGGCCTGTGGGTGTGATTGGCGCCTCCATGGGTGGTGCGGTGGCGGTCGAACTGGCCCGCCGCAGACCAGAGCGGATCCGGCGGCTGCTGTTGCTGGCGCCGGCGGGGCTCACCGGCCGCCCGAAGCCATTGCCCCCGCTGCTCGACGAATTAGGGGTCTGGTTTCTGAGCCAGCCTGCCGTGCGTCGCGGTCTTTGTCGCCAGGCTTTCGCGGACCCAGAAGCCAGCGTGGGGCCGGCCGAAGCAGAGATCGCCTCGCTGCATCTACGCACACCAGGCTGGGCCGATTCGCTGCGACGCTTCGCCCGCAGCGGTGGTTTCGCCGGTTGCGGCAACCCGCTACCAGCGCAGCCGCTGCAGGTGCTTTGGGGAGCCAACGACCGGATTTTGCGGCCTCCGCTGAAGCGGGCAGCCATGGCCCTGCTGGGAGGGCGAGTGATGGAGCTCGAGGCTTGCGGTCACCTTCCCCATCTGGATCAGCCCAATCAAGTGGCCGCCTCGTGGTGAACCAGAGGCGGCCGTTGCCAAGGGGGGGGAGCAGGAACGCTCCTCCTGGGTCTCACCAGAGGCCGCGAATCGGCTCTAGCACCGGTGCGGGCTGGAAGATCGGCTCAGTAGCCGGTGTGAACTGCATGACTGCCTCACAGGCTGGCTCGATGGCATGGGCGGGAAGCGAGAGAACGGTGCTGGCCGCTGAGAGGGCAGCGCCCGCCAGCAGAGCCCTGAGGGTGGAGGAATTCATGACAAGCCTGTGCTTACTGTTTCAGCGGAAACCACAACCATTCGCTGTCGGCATGGCCAGAGTTGACACGGCTGACCAACCCATGGAGCCCCGCAGCGGCCCGATCCTGCAACTCATCGCGGCCGGACTTCAAGTTTGGATCGGCAGCCAATGCGAAGCCGTGCAGAACCTGGAGCTGCAGCTCCATGGCACCGCCCTGCAATTGCTGCGCGGTCAATTGCAGGGGGTCAGCCTGAGCGGCCAACGGGTGGTGTACAGGGGTGTGGCGATTGAGTCGGTGCACCTGCGCAGCGAAGCCATCCAGGTGAAGGTGGCGGCCCTGATCAGGAGCAAGGCCGTTGAGCTCGACCATCCCTTCATCGTTCGTGGCCAGGTGTCCTTCAGTGCTGGTGGCCTGGTGGAAACCTTTCGCCACTCCCGCTGGCAGGCCTTGGGCGACAGCCTCGCCGAACAACTGCTGGGGATCACTCCGCTGGCCGATCTGCGCTTGACCGAGAACACTTTGATCTTCAGCGCGCACGCCACCGGCGAACACCCGGAGCTGGAAATTGAAACGCGCCCCTGTGCGCTGGATGGCAGCGTTGGCTTCGTCTGCCTCGATGGCACCTTGAAGCTGCGCTTGCCGATGGATCCCGCCATCCAGATCGAATCGGCCGGCGTGCAGGACGGCAGCCTGCAACTGCAGGGTGAGGCGCTGGTATCTCCTTGAACTCAGCTGAACTGATCTGAACTCAGCTGACCAGGGGCAACACCAGGGTCACGAAGTAGAACACCACCGCCGGAGTGAACAGATAGCTGTCGATGCGATCAAGGATGCCGCCATGGCCAGGAATGGCGTCTCCGGAATCCTTCACCCCGGCATCCCGCTTCATCATCGATTCGGTCAGATCACCCACCAAGGCGAACACCGAGACCAGAGCGCCGAGCAGGCCGCCGATCGCCCAGCCCCAGGGCCAGCCCAGCAGCACGCCACCGACGCCACCGACCAGCACACTCCAGGCCAGCCCACCGATGGCGCCCTCAATCGTCTTCCCGGGCGAAATCGGCGAGAGGGGATGGCGGCCGAGACGGCGGCCAATCACATAGGAGCCGATGTCAGTGGCGACCACCAGCAGGCAGGCCAGCAGGGTGAGTGCCATGCCTGAGCTGGCCGGCCCGCCGAGCTCTGCCAGTCGGGGGGCCAGCAAGCCGTCGCTGAGGTCACGCAGCCGCAACCAATGGCTGGGAAGAAAGCCCAGATAGAACAGCCCGAAGATTGAGGCGGCAATATCGGCGATGGTGCCGGTGACGGGCTGCAGCAGTAACCAGGCACAGATCGCCGCCCCTGACACCGGCACGACCGCAGCGGCCAGGTCGGCGGCCATGCCACCACCGCTGCCCCACTGGGTGGCGATCAGCAGCAACTGGCAAACCACCAGGGTGGTTTTGGTCGCAGGGCGGATGCCTTTGAACTGGGCTAGGCGGAAGAACTCCAGCAAGGCCAGGTGCACGATCACGCCCACCGCCAGGGCAAACCACCAGCCGCCCAGGCCCACCACCACCAGGCCGAAGCCCCCGGCGGCAAGACCGCTGACCACCCGGGACAGCGAGGTGGGAGAACGACGGGCCTGCTTCACCCGTGACGCTCGGCCGCGATCAGAAACAGGGGCTCAGCAGCCGCCAACCTGGCCTGGCTGCCGCGACGCTGCATGCGATGGACCGTGGCCTGAACCACCTGCACATCCAGCGCCTCAAGCTGACCCAGCGTGTCGGTGGCATCCACCAGCCCCTCAAGGTTGGCCGTACTGATCACGAGCCGGCCGCCAGGCTGAAGGGCGCGCCAGACAACATGGAGCACGGCCGAAAGCGGGCGCCCCACTTCCAGCAGCACCCGATCCGGATGGGGGGGCAGCAGATGGAGGTCGTCGGGGGCCTGGCCTGCCTGAATATGGAGATTCTCGATCGCAAAGCGCCGACGGTTGCGCTGCAGCAAGTCGATCGCCTCAGGGTCCCGCTCCAGGGTGTGAACCGTGCCGGCAGGCATCAACCGTGCGATCTCCAGGGCCAGGGCTCCGGTGCCGCCGCCCACATCCCAGACCACTGAGTCGGCCCGGGGACGCAGATGCGCCAGCAGCATCACCCGCAACTCCATGGGAGTGGGACTGAAGCCCGGGGCGTCCTCGAAGGCGGCATCAGGCAGGCCTGGGGTCACAAAATCCCAGGCAAAGCAAGCTCCAGAGCCAGCACCTGCAGCACCACTTGAACCGGGTGAGGATCCGAATCGATTCGCCAGGCCTCCAGCGCCCATGGCCAGCGCCCTTCAGACCACAACCTTCACGCTATCAGCGATCTGACCCGGCCAGAGCCGTCGCTGCTCCTGGAGCCACTCAGCCCGCCCCTGATCGATCCGCTCTCCGGGGATGAGCAGGGGAATGCCCGGCGGATAGGGACACAGGGGTTCGGCCGCCAGCCGGCCCACTGCTTGGGCCAGGGGTACGGCCTCGCTGTCAGAACGCCAGGCCAGGCCAACGGGCAGCTCCGGCTCGGCCACCAGCGGCAACGGCAGCGGCAGAAAGGCCGGCAGCGGCACACCGCCCAGGCACGCAGCCAACCGGCTGAGCTGACGGGGCAAGCGCCGACTCAACAGCGGCGGTGGCACCTGCCCCAGACAGAAGGTGAGACAGCCAGGTTCGGGCAGCTCGGCGATCACCCCACGCTCGCTCAACCAGTCGTCGGCCACCAGGCCGTTGACGCCCAAGGCGGCCGTGTTCAGCACCAGACGGAGCGGATCCTGATTGGCGACGACCGGCAGGCCAGCTGTCTCCAGCCGTTCGCGCAACCGCGCTGCGATGCCAAGGGCGCGCTGCAACTGAAGCGCGCCGCGCGGACTGTGAAGCTGGCAGAGGGCCGCCTCCACGGAGGCGAGCAACAGGGCACTGGGGCTGGAGGTCTGCAGCCAGAGCAAGCCACGCCACAGCGCTTCGGGCTCGACCCGTTGCCCCTGCAGCAGCACCACCGCGCTCTGGCCCAGACCGCCGGCGGCCTTGTGCAACGACTGCACAACCACGTCCGCCCCTGCCGCCAAGGCCGGGACCGGCAACAGCTTCGCTGGCAACCCCGCAGCGCCGAAATGGGCCCCGTGGGCCTCATCGACCAGCACCGGCAAGCTCCGGCGGTGGGCCAGGGCGATGCAACCCGCCAGGTCTCCGGCCAACCCCTGATAGGTGGGATGGACAAGCACGACGGCCGCTAGTGAACCGGCCTGCTCCAGCACCCGCTCCAGCCAGGCCGGCGTCGGTGGTTGCCACAAACCGGTGGCGGGATCGAAAGGCAGGTCGAACAGCACCGGCCGGAGCTGGGCAAGAACGCAGCCGTGCAACAGGCTGCGGTGAAGGTTGCGGGGCAGCAACACCCGGCTGCCGGGGGGGGCCAGGGCCAGCAGGGCCGCCTGAAGCAGGCCGCTGGAGCCATTCACACCGAACCAGCAATGGTCAGCGCCGCAGAGGCCAGCGGCATCGGCCTGGGCCAGCGCCACCGCCCCCTCGGCCTCCAGGGGTCCGCCGATCGAGGACAGTTCGGGTAGATCCCAGCGGGCCGGCGAAGCGGCCAGCAGCCGGCGGAGACCCGGTGCCAACCCCCGGCCACGCCCATGGGCCGGCAAATGCAGCGGCAGGGTGGGGCCCGGGCCAAGAAGGGCCTGCAGCAGGCGCATGGTCACCGCCGAAGTCTCCTTAGAGTTTGTTCTGTTGAGCCTGCCCGTTCAGGAGCTCCTGCCATCGTCACCCGCGCTCCGGCCCCCTTGGCACCCCCGTTCACGACCGATCGGGACCCGATTTTCTCCTACGACCCCCGGGCCGACCGTCGTTGGCTGCTGTTGCGGCCCTGGATTCTGATCGCCCGGCTGGTGGTGGTGCTCTGGCAATTGCTGGGCCTGGCCGTGGTGCTGGCGGTTCAGGGAACCAGCCAAGACGCCAAGGTTCAGCAACAGGTGGGGAAACGCATCCTCACCACCCTCACCGACCTGGGGCCCTGCTTCATCAAGCTGGGCCAGGCCCTCTCCACCCGCCCCGACCTGGTGCAGCGCGCCTGGCTCGAGCAGCTCAGCCAGCTCCAGGACAACCTCCCGCCCTTCCCCCATGCGATCGCCCTGGCGGTCATTGAGGAGGAGCTCGGCGCACCGGCCGACCAGCTCTTCGAGCATTTCCCCGCCTATCCGATTGCAGCGGCCAGCCTCGGCCAGGTCTACAAAGCGGAGCTGACAGGCGGACACTGGGTGGCCGTCAAGGTGCTGCGTCCGAACCTGGCCTATCTGCTGCGCCGGGATCTGGTGTTGATCCGGCTGCTCGCGGTGCTCAGCGCGCCATTCCTGCCCCTGAACCTGGGGGTGGGCCTCGGCGACATCATCGATGAGTTCGGCCGAAGCCTTTTTGAGGAGATTGACTACCGCCGCGAAGCTGACAATGCCGAACGCTTTGCGGCCCTGTTCGCCACCAACCCAGCCGTCACGGTGCCAAAGGTGGAGCGGCTGCTCTCCAGTCGCCGGGTACTCACCACCAGCTGGATCCATGGCATCAAGCTGCAGGATCGCCACGAACTGGAGTCCCATCACCTTGAGCCCGAAGCCCTGATCCGCACCGGCGTGATGGCGGGGATGCAGCAGCTGCTGGAGTTCGGCTATTTCCACGCCGACCCCCACCCCGGCAACCTCTTCGCCCTGCCTGGCAAAACCGGTCCGATGGGCCATGTGGCCTACGTCGATTTCGGCATGATGGATTCGATCAACGATGCCGATCGCCTCACCCTGACGGCGGCGGTCGTTCATCTGATCAACCGGGATTTCCTTGCCCTGGCCGGCGATTTTCAGACCCTCGGCTTTCTGCGCCGCAACGCCGACCTCACCCCGATCGTGCCGGCCCTGGAAACGGTGCTCGGCGGCCAGCTGGGTGAAAACGTCGGTTCGTTCAACTTCAAGGCGATCACCGATCGTTTCTCCGAGTTGATGTTCGATTACCCCTTCCGGGTACCGGCGCGCTTTGCCCTGATCATCCGGGCCGTGGTCAGCCAGGAGGGCCTGGCTCTGCGGCTTGATCCCAGCTTCCGAATCATCCGGGTGGCCTATCCCTACGTGGCCCGCCGGCTGCTGGCAGGGGACACCGCCGAGCTGCGCGAAAAGCTGCTGGAGGTGCTCTTCGACAACCAGGGGCGCCTGCAACTGCAGCGGCTCGAAAGCCTCCTGGCCGTGGTCGAACAGGATGAGGCCAACGCCGACCTGCTGCCGGTGGTCGGAGCCGGACTGCGCCTGCTGCTGGGTCCCCGTGGCGACAGCCTGCGCCAACGGCTGCTGCTGATGCTGGTACGCGACAACCGCTTGCACACCGACGATCTCAAAGCGCTGCTCGATCTGTTGCGTCGCACGTTTTCCCCGCTCAAGCTGGCGGGCGGAATGCTGCAACGGCTCAACCCCCTGGCCCCGGCAGCCTGAGCAGCAGGGACAACGGCAGGGGATCGCTAGGGTCGCTATCCGATCCCATGCCTGCTTTCACCGTGATCTCCGAGCCGATCGATCTGAGCGAAGCCACCGCGCTCGCCTCCGGTGGGGGCTTCACTGATCTCGACGCCCAGGAGATGCTGTTGCAGTACGTGCCGATCGGCCAACCGCCTTTTTTCCTCGCCGGCGTGGGCCTCGTGATCAGCCTGCTCTGCGGCCTCACCTTTTCCAAGCTGGTGCAGAACCGGCTGGATGGCTGGAAACAGGATCGCCTGGCGCTGTTGCCCCTGGGCACGGCCGAAACGGTGGCCTCCTACACGGGAATCATCCTTGGAGTCAGCCTGTTCATTGGCGGCAGCTTGCAGGTGTTCGGCTTCGGTGGCGGCACCGCCCTTCTGGTGGCCTTCCTGCTGTCGTTGCTCACCGCCGGTGGCCTCTGGATCCAGCTGGAGCGTCTGATGGGCCAGGTGCAGGACGGCAGTTTCAAGGCCGTGGACTTCGACAACTTCGACCAGTTTTTCTGAGGCGATCAGGCCACCAGATAGCCCTCCAGGCGACGGGACTGGGAGCGGATGCCTTCGAGGGCGCGGCGCTCCAGGTTACGGGTCTTGTCGCGGCTCATGCCCAGCTCCCGGGCGATTGAGGTGAGGCTCATCGGCTCTGCGACGTCCATGCCATAGCGCATCTTCAGCACATCGCGCTGCAGCTCCGGCAGTTGCTCCAGCAGCGCCCGCATGTCTCCGCGCAGGCACTCGTTATCGACGTTTTCCTCGGGCAGGGTGCCATCGCCCTGCAGCAGGTCGAGCAGCTCGGTATCCTCGCCGTCGCCCACCTTGGTTTCCAGGCTTACCGGTTGCCGCGCCCGGCAGAGAAGGTCCTTCACTTCCTCTTCCGGCAGCTCCACCGCCACCGCCAGCTCGCTCAGGCTCGGGGTACGCCCCAGTTCCTGGCTCAGCTCACGCTGACCTTTCTTG
>Ga0208771_1001238_pt1 | contig 13847 bp, 11 predicted proteins | sample AntAceMetag02UKX_FD_184775 | JGI IMG/M metagenome (GOLD analysis project Ga0208771, IMG submission 184775) | Saline lake microbial communities from Ace Lake, Antarctica - Antarctic Ace Lake Metagenome 02UKX (SPAdes) (version 2) | ecosystem: Environmental > Aquatic > Non-marine Saline and...
AATCAGTTGGCTGCTCGTACCGCTTTGCCTCCTGGGGATGTGGTATCTATTGGGTCATATTGAGCCGGTAATAACGTGGCAAAAAATTATGGAAATAATGGATATACGTTCAAAAGATCGCTATACCCGCCTAGCGGTACTCTGCCTGACCCTGATTTTCATCGTAGCGGCCGTGAGAATCATCGGCCGCAAAGACGACTGATGGTAAGAAATCCAAGGCTGAGATGTTCGCCATCATTAGTTCGTCATTGGGTGATATGTCTCGTGTTAGTGAGTTCTAAGCGAGGTTATGAGGTTTTCCCTTATCATTTAACTATGTGAGATTAATGTGAAACTGTTTTTTTTTAAGGAGACCAAACATGAAAAAGAAAGCTGCTTACCTAATCATTATAGCTGGATTGCTGCCAGCAACAATTCTGGCTGCTGAAAGGCCGCCGAAGATTGGACCGACCGCGCTGTCGATAGTTCTCGATTCGGCTTCATCAAACAAGCATCAGATGTCTAATTACATCTCCCTCACCTGGCAGGGAGCAGCGATCCTGGAACCAGGTGATTACCTTGAGATACTCTCCGCCCATCCTCGAAAACCAAGAATCAGGGTAGCACATTTCATTAAGACAGGCAATGTGCAGGAATTGAAGAGCGTTACAGCTCCTCTTAATAAAGTAAAGTGCCCCATCTTTTCTGATGTAAATGTCTATAAGGCCGTTGACATGGCCTTAAAAAGGCTAATCAAATCCGACAAAGAGAACTCCTTTGCTCATGCCACTGTCATAGTATTCAGTGATGGAAAATTGAAGAATAAGGATGTCGCTAAACTTCAGCAACTCTCCAAAGAGTTCAAGAAAAGAAACTGGTCTTTATGTATTACCGGAACGCACCATACCAACAAGAGACTTCTTTTGGCAGCCCACCAGGGCGAGTTCAATTTCTCGCTTATCAGCGATGCGAACCCCGTTCTCTGGATAAAGACGCAGAGGAAGCTGACTTCAACAGAACCTTCAGTTGAGCAAGGTTCTTATCTTTCAGGTATGCATCCGGAGAAAGACGACAGCAAATCGAAACCAGGGTCTCGATAACAGAAGGTACTGAAAAAGCCGACCAGAGACCAACGCTAGTAATTGTCGAAGACACACAACCAGAGACCGAAGAACCAAACGAACCTGCACAAGCTGTCACTATGCCAGAGCCTGCAACCTCAGAACCTGCCATGGAGAAACCACCAACCGGCCCAAGACCAAAACCCGTTAAAAAGCCCTTCAAAGTGACAAAGAGGTTACTATGGCTTATCCCAGCACTGTTGCTGGCGGTTGTTGTCGGATTGTTTGTCTTCGGGCTAAAAGGCGCCAACAAGTTCACAACAGGCGTTTCTTCTTATCTAAGCGGTTCCCAACAGAAAGAGCCAGGTATTCTCATTGGCAGACCCCAGTTGGTTATCAGTTCACGACTGCTGGCTTTCTTAAGCACTCATTTGACGGTTTTGTTGCTAGAAAAGGCGGTGAAGATGAGTTTCCATCCTATATCTGCAGCATATTCTTGAAAGAATACGAGTCATTCGAGACAATCATCGAGGCATCCGTGTCTGAAATAACAGAACATTTCGAAAAGCTCTATATTGACTTGTGCTTGACCTATGTAAAAAGCCTTACGGTCGCCGATCTCGTAAGGATGTTGCCGCTGGCCAGACAGAAGGCCCTGGCAGCCAGTATCATAGGCCAGAGCGAGGGCAGACTGCCTGTTTCGGGCCCACTATATGCCGACAAGCCATGGATCAAGGCCGCAAATGTGCCTTCGGAAAAAGACGCCGACTGGCTGCGCGACATGCTCGAAAACCACGACAGAAAGAGCGGCAAATGGGAGATTGCCGTAAACAATGACATCGACAATATTACAATCGCACAGCTTACCGGCGGCTTCACTTTTGAGCTTCTGCTTAAGAATCTCGACATACAGGATAATCCGGAATTTCAAAAGAGGCTCGTAGAACATGCTGTCGAGCCTGCTCCAGTGCTTTATGTCGGTCCAAACCCGGATATAGAGGATTTCAAGCTAGTATTGACCCAGGCAATTGTCTCGGATCTGCTCACTATGGATGAAAACGGTAACTTTTCAATCAAATGGTTTACCGATGAAGAAATCGAACTCGGCGACAGCTTTGAAGCTGTCCATAAGCTGGTTCAACCGAAGTTCTGCCAGCTCATCTTCATGCAGTCAAGTTTCACGAGAGACCATGTTGTCGATGAGAAAAGGATCACTATAAGGCTGAAACAGATGCTATCACAATTGCAGTCCGGTGAGTCGCCCATAGACAAACGCCTTGGATTGATCGACGTCGAGGCTGTAAGGGCGTGCATGGCTCAAATGGAAATCCTCGAGTCGAAAATGAAAAGAATAAGAAAGTTTTTACATACAGATGAATAGAAAGAGAATCAAACTTCCCGGTGGTAGGTCTGTCAGAAAAAGACCGGACAGGATGCGTCTTTTCCTTATTGAAAACGAGCCTCTAATTGATGCACAAGGCTATAGCAGCAGTTATACAGCTTTTGACTTAGAATCTAAGCCAACAACCACCAATCACTACTACAGTGATGAAAGTTTTGATATAAACAAACTGACCTGTTATGAGGCTACTATCATCGGCGCAGGATCGGTAGGCAGCCATTTAACAGATTCCTTGGCAGCAGCCCAGCTTATACTAAACGTAATAGACTTTAAAAAAGTCGAACACAGGCATACCACAGGCGGCAGAACCGCTTACGAGTCAACAAGCATCGGTAAATACAAGGTTATTGCTCTGAAGCAGAAGATAGAAAGGGATCATCCAGGTACAATCGTAAATCCCTTGCCCTACAACCTTGCCGAAATTCCGGATACAGAGTTGAGGTCTTTATTCAGCAAATCCGCACTTGTTGTTATAGCCATCGATGACCCTGTGCAGTTCCTTCGAGCAGCTGATATTTGCTACCCAATAGTCGAATTTATCCAGGTTGCGCTCCACAGAAGTGCAAAAAGCGGCCATGTTGTGATTTCAATACCGTTTGTCACAGCCTGCCTTAGATGTACACTCGATATAAACACGTCTGAAGATGTCCACCAACTCGAAAGCGAATCAGCTAACAGCTTCGATATAGTCACGGTATCTCATTTGGCTGCAAAAATAGGTTTTGACCTTATGTATTCCAAGGTCACAGGCAGGGGAATCACCCGCTGGGTCACATCAAAGAACCTTATCTACATAGCCAATCAAAAAGGAGATCTAAGCCCGGACGGCCCGGGTTTGATATTCGAAGGCAGTTCAAAGCGGCAGAACTGTCCTATCTGTTCAAAATAGTCGCCGCAGAAAGGAGGTATCTGATGAGTACCAATAGTCTGATGGTCATAGGCCGGCCCGGAAGGTTTACCAGAGAGCCGGCAGGCCAGATTAAGAGAAGGGCTCCAGCTTCACCGATGGTCTTGCAGAACTTTGCACAACTGCTCACCGATTTGAGCCAGAAAGTCAATGCAATAGCAGTCAACCAGGAGAAGGCAATGGCTGCCAGGCAGTCTGTAACTGCACCCATGGCTAAACCGGTAGAAAGTGCAGAGATAGAAGTCGAACCTGTACGGTCTTCTCCGCCGGACAATCAACGCAGAACAAAGGTGAACCGCAGCAGCACCAGAGAGTTCTTTGACTAAGCACCACGGCGGGCAGAGCAAAAAAGTCTTTGCCCGCCTGTATTGATTTTCAGAATACGGCAAAGGAAATACTGCGATGTTCAATAGACATATCGACCCCGTGACAAAGTTCTATGATTTGAAAGGAACAAAAAATGAGTGACACGATCAATTATCCGAAGAAAAAGTTCAGGATTGGAAAGCTCTCTTCAGCAGTTTTTGAGAAGGAATCTAAGACTAAGGAAGGTGAAACGACCACAAGAAACACCGTCAGCCTCCAGAAAAGTACCAAGAATTCTGAAACCGGTGAATGGGAAAATCAGCAGATATTTTTGTTTCCTGATGAAATACCTGCCCTGATTACAGTAGCCCAGAAAGCCTACGAACACTGCACGCTGGATGAGCAACCGGACGAATAGGCTGATAAGCCCGCCTCTTGGCGGGCTTATTCTTCACTTAATCTTCCAGCCCAGCCGCTATACTGGTATTTACATCTCCGATGATCTTGTCACAGCGACCGCAGTAAATGCCTAAGCTGCCATCTGTTTGTCTGTCGCACGATCTGCATTTCATTCTCTCACCACCTCCACGATGACTTTGGTTTTTCTGCTATCTGAAAAACCAAAGCTCAGTCAACCGCAACTCTGGCAAAGCTTGGAAGTCACTCACCTGTAAGCTGGCTGCAATATCTTCAGAGCACTCTTATGTTATCCTGATTATATATACTCGATCATGAGGAAACATTGTTATGGAAAAGCAAAAGAACAACCATGTTGATATGCTCTCAGAACTCCTTCGACAAAGGTATCTTTCAAAAGATGAAAATGGACGGACTATTGAGACTGAAGACCAGATGTACCATCGTGTCGCAAACACAATTGCAGCCGTTGAATCTAGATATGGTGCAACAAAAGCACAAGTCAAAGTCTGGGCAACCAATTTCTATCGGGTAATGAAGGATGGAAATTTCCTTCCAAACAGTCCGACTTTGATGAATGCCGGCCGAAAGAACGGAATGCTCAGTGCCTGTTTCGTGCTCCCTGTCTATGACAGTATTGCTGCAATATTCGACGCCGTGAAAAGCACAGCACTAATCCAAAAGGCCGGAGGCGGCACCGGTTTCGATTTCAGTTCGCTCAGACCTACAGGAGACATTGTTACGTCCAGCAGCGGCAAGACCTCCGGCCCTATCAGCTTCTGGCGAGTCTTTGCCGAGACTACAAATGCCATTCAACAAGGTGCGTTCCGACGCGGGGCTAATATGGGTATGATGAGCATCGACCACCCAGATATTCTCAAATTCATTCATGCCAAGCAAAATCTCGAGGCCTTCACCAATTTTAACATTTCGGTAAAAGTTCCTGACGCCTTCATGAACAACCTCAATAAGACCCCAGATGCGATTCACATCGTAATCAATCCTCGCACCAAGCGAAGATACCCGATTCCACGGTCAGTCGACATCGTAACGTACACCATAGATAACTTAGTTCCCGCCGCTCAGGCCGGCGACGATTGCTATACCGTCATGGAAGTCTGGGCCATGATCTTCAAAAATGCCCACGCCACAGGAGAACCTGGCATATGCTTTATTGACCATGTCAACCGGGGCAATCCTACACCGCGTCTCGGACAAATCGAAGCCAGTAACCCCTGCGGAGAGCAGCCACTGCTTCCATTCGAATCATGTAACCTGGGCTCGATCAACATTTCGAGATTCCTCAATACCGCGGGAGATAACCTCGATTGGGGCTCACTCGCCAACACAATAAACCTTGCTGTCAGATTCCTCGACAACGTGATCGCCGCCAACCATTTTCCAATACCGGAGATTGAGAAGATCACCCGTGGCAATCGTAAGATCGGCCTGGGCATTATGGGCTTCGCCGATACGCTGTTTCTGATGGGCATAAGGTATGATAGTGAAGAAGCCGAGCAATTCGCTGAGACGTTGGCTTCTTTTATACAGGAATATGCCCACAAGGCCAGCGAAGAACTTGCCAAAGAAAGGGGCTGTTTCCCAAACTGGAAGGAGAGCATATGGGACACAAAATATCATCGGCCGATGAGAAATGCCGCATGTACCACAATCGCTCCAACAGGGAGTATTTCAATTATTTGCGGTGGTTGCAGTGGTGGAATCGAGCCTATCTTTAATATAACAACGGAACGCATAGCACTTGATGGACAGAAATTCAGGCAGTTAAACCCCCTTGTTGAGGAGTTGGGCATCAAAGGCGGTTGGCTGTCTGACAAGGTTCGTGAGTTATTAAACCAGGGCGTTTCGCCCAAAGATATCCCAGAAATCCCAAGGAAGCTTGCTGACGTGCTGGTCACAGCACACGAAATTGCTCCAGAGTGGCACGTCAGAATCCAGGCAGCATTTCAAAAGCACGTGGATAACGCAGTCTCCAAGACGGTAAACATGTCTGCCGGTGCAACTGTCGAAGACGTGGACAAGACCTACCGCTTAGCCTACAAGCTTGGCTGCAAAGGCATTACCGTGTACCGAGATCAGTCCAGAGATAACCAAGTTATCACTGCTGCCAGGTCTGACAGGCCCGCGGCAAACAGACCTTCGCTCAGACCAAGAATCCGCTCCACGACCGGCAAAACTACAAAATTCCGCATGGGCTGTGGGACTCTCTTTGTAACTGTAAACGAAGATAAGGACGGTCTGTATGAGGTATTCTCGAATTTGGGGAGAGGGGGAGGCTGCCCGGCGCAGTCGGAAGCTACTTGCAGAGCTATATCAATCGCCCTCAGATGCGGGGTCAAAGCAGAAGTGCTAATTGAGCAGCTTAAAGGCATTCGCTGTCTATCAGCAACCTCCGGACGAAAAGGTAATAAAGATATAGATGTTCTCTCGTGCCCAGATGCAATTGCCAGAGCTATCGAAGAGGCTGTGGGAGAGAATTGTGAGCCTGTTGCAAGCGCAAGTGGCAAGAAATGCCCCGAGTGTGGTCATCCTATGCGTAGGGAATCTGGCTGTGATGTGTGTGATAATTGTCCTTATAGGAAGTGTGGATAGGAAACGAGGATCTGGTGGATCGAAACAAAGAGACATCTGAGAACAATGGTAATCTGCTGACGCCGGCTGAAGTTGCAGAGAAACTTCGTGTCACGCCAGAGCAAGTTCGCTGTCTGATTCGCAAAGGACGAATATCAGCCACAAATGTAGGTACAGGTTCCAAAAGGCCCCTTTATCGCATTACACAAAAGGCCTTCGACGATTTCAAAATCCACGGAGGTCAGCCAAGACAATCGAACCCAAAAAAGAGATTCACGCGACTTCCTCCTGGCCTAGACTTTTTTCCTCACTTGAAATAGCAGAGCCTGGCCCAAGAAGCCTTTCCTTGGCCTTCATCACAGCCTTATCAACTTCAACGTCAGGAATGTGAGTATATGCAACCTGTTGCTGCAACTGGCTGTGTCTCATGAACTTCCTCTGCACATGTGGTGTGGTCACCAATGACATGACTGTAGAAGCACAGTGGCGAAGCCGATAGAAACCGTGGCATTGTACACCTGCCTTTCTACAAAGTTTTCGGAACTGTCCGGCTATTGCATCCTTGCTCCAAGGCCGGTAAAACATGGTCATAAAGACGTGCCCATTTTCGAATAGTCCGGGCTCCTTCCGAGAGCGTCTGAGGATTCGTTCGGCTTGTCGCTGCCGAATCAGGCCCAGTGATTCCCTAGTTTCCGGCCAAAGCAAATATGTCTGACACACGCCTGTTTTGCTTCTTGGCAAGGTGATCCTTTCTCCATCAATATCGTCCCATGCCAAGTCAAAAATATCTTTCGGCCCAAAGCCACAGTTCAGAGCCAACATAATCATTGTTTTCAACTGTAAATCCGCACTATCTATCAGTTTTTTAAGATCATTAGGGTTATACAAAGGCTTCTCTTTCGAACCAGGTTTCGATCTCGGTTCGTTCTTCACTCTTTTCAGCTTGGGAGATGTCTTGATTATCTCGGTTTCTTCAGCAAAGTTGAACATTGCTCGTACTGCTGATAAATAATGATTGATGGACTCGGCCGAGTAATTGCGTTTTTTCAGCGAAAGCTTCCAGGCTGCAAATTTCTCAACTGAGAAGTTGGCGGCTTTGAGTCGTGGATGGTCCTTCATGAAGCGACCGAGCCAGTCTTTGTAGGACTTCAGGGTACCTTCAGGATCTCGCCAGTTGGCCCGTTGTGCCGCTACGAATCGATTTGCCAATTCCTTTACGGTTATTGCCACCGGCGGCGCTGGTTCCGCCTGAACCAGTTCAAAGCCCAAACCGAGTCGATGATACTTCTTGATAGCCTCATCCTTGTCAGAGCCTAAATAAAGCCTCTTTCCACCCCTTGTCACATAGTACTGTCTCGTATGTTTGTGATACGATATCGGATTTGATGCTGGCCTACTTCTCGACATAATTGTGCCTCCTAAAGCAATTCAAAAGTGTAGTCATAAGTGTAGCACAGCATTTGCCGAGGTGGATGACACAGGAATGATTTCCCACAAACCTTTTAATTGCAAGGACTTGGGAACTGGGCGATACAGGACTTGAACCTGTGACTTCCTGCGTGTAAAGCAGGCGCTCTGGCCAACTGAGCTAATCGCCCGATTGGTATCAGGATACAGATTTTTAGGTGTTGCGTCAATGTTTTTGATTGGCTATATTCGTTGCAGCACTCGACGCTTAGCGGCAGAAACGGTAATAAGATTAAAGAATTGAGGTTTTGAGATGACAGTGACAGAAGCTATTGGCCGTAGATATTCGTGCCGGGCGTATCAGGATAAAGCCATCGAGCAGGAAAAACTCGACCGTGTTCTCGAAGCGGCGCAATTAGCTCCTTCGGCGAAGAACCTGCAGGACTGGCGGTTCGTGATAGTGACCGACAGACAGAAGCGATTGAAACTTGCAGAGGCGGCGAACAACCAGAGCTTTATCGCGGAGGCCGGTGCGATTATTGTCGCGTGCAGCAATTGCGACGATGTTATGCGTTGCGGCCAGCAGATAGGGCCGATCGACGTTGCTATCGCGCTTGAACATATCGCTTTGCAAGCAGCGGAGTTAGGGTTGGGGACGTGCTGGATCGGCTCGTTTTATCCGGATAAGGTTCGAGCGATACTCGATATCCCGGCCGAGATAGCGGTTATCGAGTTGATGCCATTGGGTTACCCTGCAGATGAGCCGAGAGAGCCGAAGCGAGAGGCGATTGAGAGAATCGTCTGCTATGAGAAATGGGCTTTCTGATTATTTACAGCCGGTCGAGTTAAAAACGTCTTGAACTTTCGGCGGATTGTTGTAGAATGGGTCCTTGAAAATATCAGGGGACGTGGTGTAACGGGAGCACACCGCGGTCGCATCGCGGAAATGAGGGTTCGATTCCCTCCGTCTCCAGTAGTTTGAAAGAGGTCCGGCGGCATTGGGGGCGGGGTTATTTATTCAGCAATACTTTCGAGACGCCCTGTATCTTTACCGGGCCGAGCAATCCCGACGGGCGGGAATAGTTTTCCTTCGTGAGATGATTCTTCAAGACGTTGAGCACGTCGATCCTCAGTTCGTTCGGGCCGCGTTTTATATGCTCGGTTATGTCAAGGCGATATGGGGGGAACCAGCTTACGCCGATCCTCTTGCCATTGAGCCATACTTCGGCCACTTCATATATTTTGCCGAGATCAAGCTCTACCGCCAAATCATTTCTCAACATTTGCGGACGGACGTCGAACGCAATGCGATAGCTGCCCGTGCCGCTGTAGTTGCGGAGTTCGCTTACCTGTCGCCATGATTTCAGCTTATCGAGTTTTATCTCGGCTTTGCCTTCAAGTCCTACACCGTCGCTGCCATCGGCGTAAAGCGTCCAGCCGTCATCGAGACGAATCTCTCTCGGCGTATTACCCTTTAGGTTTCTAACGCTGCCGTTAGAGAGCCGTACCGTGCATTTCTTGTCGCCGGCAATCAACGCGTATAGTTTGCCGCCGCTGCCTCTGGTTATCTCTCCGCCTTTGCACTCGTTGGCGTGAAGCGCGTCGGCGCCTTTGGTGAATACGATTATAGTCGATTCGAGATGTCCCACTCGCACCTTCAGCCGTATTTTGCCGTTGCGAATCCGCCACTGGGCGCTGACAGTTTTCGTGCCGGCGTCGGCGTTCCATGTTTGAGGTATGAGTCCTCTGTGATCAAACTCCAGTTCGCCGTCAAACTCTTCGCCGCAGTTCATGACGAAATAAACATCCGCCCCTTTGACTCGCCTGTGAAAATAAGTCATTGCTGCATCCTGAGGATACCACCTGACGGAGCGATTCTTCTCAACTATCTGCTTCCAGCCTTGCTTTCGGCCGTCGATGATTTTGTCCTTTCGCCGGGCCTTGTTAATACTCCTTAAAAGACCTTCAACTACCCGGCCCTTATGTTCGGCGAACACTGTCCACTTTTGAGGTTCGACGGCGCAATATGTTACCTTGCCTCCCCTCTTTATTATCTGGTTGATCTTTCGGGCCTCTTCGAGTGTTTTGATGTCACTGACGAGACAAAGGTTTGCAATGTCATACCGATTATCGTCGCTCTGCCATATCATTGGGAAAGTATAAGTGCTCGCGGCGTCCACGGAATTCATTGCCGAAGCCGGATGCTCATCGCTTTGCGCATTATGATGGTCTCCCTCGTTGCCTTCGACTGGATAAACGAGAGTGTCGGCGACAGGCCATCCCGATTGAAGAACCCATTGCATACGCCTTGCCCACCGGCTGTATTGATTCATGTGCGGCCACCATGTTACGTTGCGATTCAGATGTATTTCGGCGTACATCCGCCAGCCGGGCAGAGGGACGCCCGGTGGGGAATACCCGAAGCTGTGCATCTGTACGCGGTTGACTCCGCGGGCATAATGAGCGTTACTGAACCACCGGAGCATCGCGGGATTTGTCTCCCACCCCCCTTGAGGCTGGTCAATGCCGTATCCTTTGCGCTGCTTGCCGGAACCAAGTTGAATAAGATTGCCAACGTGCCTGCTGCCGAAGGTCATGCCCTCGACCGAGGTAATCGGCTTGCCCAAGGTATGGGAAGCCCAGATTGCTTCGGGACAGTAGACCCCCTCTTCAATCTCGGGGATATCACAATTGCTGTACGCCTCGAAAAGATTCCTGCTCATTCCCCTGCCGTAAGCCTGCGGACGGTGACCTAAACCGTGCGCATTAAGGATAGCCTTAGCGTTGATAAAAAAGTTATCCCGGACAAGGTGCTGCTGCGTCCTCTGGACATCCGCCATGATCTTTTCACGATCATCTCCATAGCCGGCGAGAGCATACATTCGCGGGGGCAGTTCATAGTCGTGCAACTTTGAAAACGTTTGGTCCATCCCCGCCGTCCAGTAAGGCCTGCCGTCGTACTCCCAACTGTCCGAGGCAACCTCGGTCAATGTTGTGCCGAAGTACTTTCCGAGTTTGGGCCCGATCTTATCGAATAAATAGTCGAGATGAAATTGTATTGCCTCTTTCGAGCCCGGATCGGCCGGGTTGCCGTAAGCTTTGTCGAGACCACCGCCGTAGCCTAACCAGAATGTACAGATAAGCCACTTGCCGGCCGGTGCTTTCCAGGTGAGTCCGCCTTGTTTACCTCTAATTCTCACATGGCCCGTGAGATCGATAAAACTGCCGGCCTCTATGCTCTTTTGCTTCTCATCTTTCAATCGCCACGCATAAACCTTCGCATACTTCGGCACAGTTGTTTTTACTTCCTTGGGCCCTTCTACTACAGTGACAGTCGACTTGAGCTTTCTTGTCTGGTATTTTTCCGTTATCCATGTCCCTCCCGGGGGCCAGCCCATTCCCATATTGATCGAAAGCTGAAAACCGTAACGCCGGGCAACCGAACAGGCATGCTCGACGACATCGATAAATTCTTCGGATAAATACTCCAGCCTTTTGTGACCTACCATTGCAAGCTCTTTATCGACAACCTCTTTCTTGCGCCACCACGCAAATTCTACAAAACGAAACTCCGCCCCACCAATTCCGGCAGCGACCATCTCTTTGATTTCGCGCTCCATCTCCTCGGCTGTGATTGCGTTATCAAAACAGAACCAGTAAACCCATGACCCGGCCTGTATCGGCGGCTTCTCAAATCCCCTGCTGAGTTCGGCAATATCTGACGCTCGATAAGAATAATCCGTTTTTGAAAAGCGTCCTTTCGGCTCGAATCCGTGCGAAGTCGCGACCACGGACAAGAACACAACACATACCAGAGAATTCAACAATGATCTCTTGAGTTTATTCATAATCGCTCCGAATCAAAAACAACTCTATCAAGAATTTGGCACTTACCATCCATTTTGCGCCTTCATATTACGAAATTTGCGCGGCAATATCCAGTGGCTTGTGGGCAATTATATGAATTGCAGCCGGAAGGGAAATAACAGGCAACGGCATCACACTAAGCGACGACCAGGAAGACAACATGAAAGTGGACGGTTTTCGCGTCAAGGGTTGTAACACGATAACGACGGATTCTGTGCGGCACGTTGTCACCTGGAATGGCAACGGCAACGTCGGTAACCTCGCCGGCCAGGTTGTGCGTTTGCGTTTTGAGATGCAAAACGCAAAGCTCTATGCGTTCGACTTCGAATAGCTATCGTCCCTTATCCATCGAGAGTCCAGCCGGTGCGGTACTTGCGGCTGAGCAGGTCGTTGGCTTCTGCGCTGTTGGTGACGCGACCGGCGGCGCCATCGTAATCGATCTTCTTGCCGACGCGGTAGGCGACAAGGCCCAGCAGCATCTGCTCGATCAGTGTGCCACCGTAATCGAAATCGCAGGCGGTCTTAAGGTCGGTCTTGCAGGCGTTGGTCCATTGCTTCTGGAAGTGTCCCAACGGCGCGATAAGCTCGTCCTTCGAGCGGGATTTGTAGTAGGTCATGTCGGCTTCCTTGCCATAGGGCAGCAGGATGCGGGAACCGAAATCGGTAACGACAAAGCCCTGCGAGCCTTTGAACATCGCACCGTGGCCGATTTTGTTCAGATCGATGTATCCCTTGGGTGATTGCGGCATTGCGCCTCCCTGATACCAGGTGACACGGATGGCGGGTCGCCAGTCGTTGGCGGGGTGATCAAACGCGGCTTTAAATTCTACGGGTGTGACGTCGGGGTTGAACTCGTCGCCCTCGGCCTCTGCGGAGGTGGGAAGACCGGCGTCGATTGCGTTCCAGGCAAGGTCCATCGTGTGGCTGCCCATGTCGCCGACCTGTCCGCTGCCAAAGTCCCAGTACATATTCCACTGGAGGCAGTTGAGGCCGGGTTTGCCGGAGAAGTATTCCGGATTGTAGGGATGGAATGGTGACGGCCCGAGCCACAGGTCGTAGTGGAGGTGTTTGGGCGGCGTGCCTTCGGCGGGCAGATAGCCGGGCTTGCGAAGCTGGCGGTTGCCCCAGACATGCACGCTCTTGAGTTCGCCGATGGCTCCGTCTTTAATTAACTCGCGCACGCGGTTGAAATTCGGATTGGAGTGACGCTGCGTGCCGACCTGGGTAGCCAGTTTGTGTTTGTTCTTGAGGTAGTTGGCGCGGACGACGCGTGCTTCCTGGACGCTATTGGCTAATGGTTTTTCGCAGTAGACGTGCAGGCCACGATTCAATGCCCAGTTGGCAACGAAAGCGTGAGTGTGGTCGAGCGTGCAGCAGACGACGGCGTCGATGTCTTTCTGTTCGAGGCACTTGCGCCAGTCGACATAATGCTTTGCGTTGGGGAACTTCTCGGCTGCGATGGCAAGGTGCTCCTCGTTGACGTCGCACAAAGCCACGACGTTTTCGCTCGCGATCGTGCCGTAATGCGCTTTGGCCCGGCCGTAAACACCGATCAGGGCGATATTGAGTTTATTGCTTGGGGCATTGGCCCCGCTGAGAGTACCACTTGGAAGAATAATCAATCCGGTCCCCGCGGCCGCCGCCGATTTGAGAAATTCACGTCGATTCATAACACTGTGCTCCTTATCTCACGTATCCGGTTTTCAGTTCACCTGCTCGTGCAACCATACCATATTTCCGCCATCTCGTCAACCTGGACGCCCGACGAAGAAAATGATTGGTAAAGAAGGCCGGGGGACGTTATGTTTTGTATTATACGAAGTACGAATAATTAATGCGCTTAGCATATAAGTGCCGATATAGTTCATAGTAGTCATATAACAATAATCTTTAAGCATGGAGGCTATTA
>Ga0208771_1001244_pt1 | contig 13798 bp, 14 predicted proteins | sample AntAceMetag02UKX_FD_184775 | JGI IMG/M metagenome (GOLD analysis project Ga0208771, IMG submission 184775) | Saline lake microbial communities from Ace Lake, Antarctica - Antarctic Ace Lake Metagenome 02UKX (SPAdes) (version 2) | ecosystem: Environmental > Aquatic > Non-marine Saline and...
TATCTTTAGCATGCCATGAATAATACCCAACAACTGGTTTGGTGAAATTGGTTTTTAAAACAATGTTTGTATCGTAAAAAATTTCATTATTCTGGGCGGCAACGGGAATAACTTCTCCCAGCGCATATTTCAATCGCCGTTCTAATTCAAACATTTCATATTCGACAAAATTTCCCGGCATAAAATCCTGACCTTTATTCAGAGAAAAAGTATCAAAAACTTCACCGTCGATGGAAATAGTTTTTCCGTTAATTTGATTTTCTGTTACATCCATAATAACAAAATGGTAAATACTTCGGTAATAAGCTGCATAAGGTTGGGGAATGACAGAGTACAGAGGAGCCCCGCCACCAGCGCTGATAATATGAATTGGACCCTGCTGTTTTTCACTCATATTGCCAATTGGAAAAGTGCGAACGTAATAATGATCATGTCCGGCAATGACAAAGTTTACACCATATTGAATAAATAGCGGTGTCCAATAATAACGAATGTCGTAAACAGGTCTTGCCGGATGAACATGAAATAGAGGATGGTGAAACATGACAATTTTCCAGGTCTTGTCTTGATTCGTTTTCAACTCATCTACCAGCCATTTGTATTGTTCTGATGATGGACTTCCGTCTTCACAACTATTCAAACTAATAAAATGAACTGAACCATAATCCGCTGACCACCATGGTTTGCCTTCATGAATTGTGAAATATTCAAAATAATAACCAGCTTTTCGTTCATGATTTCCGAGACTCGGATAGACTGGAACTTCTCTGATTAATTCTTTGGCTGGATCAAAAAATTGAGGTTTCCACTGTTCAATCCTATTACCGCTGGCAACCATGTCGCCGCTGTGAAGAATAATGTCTGGATTAAATTTAGCGACTTGTTGACAAATTTTAGCAAATACTTTAACCTGACTTCGTGAATCAGCAACTATGGCGATGCGCACGGGTGTTTCAATATTTACAGGCGCAGTTTTAAAATGAAAAATTTGGGTGGATTCGTTTTCCCAGGTACACTGGTAATAATATTTTTGATTGGGCTTTAAGCCTGTAATTCGAATCTGATGTAATTTACTCGCTTTTTCTTCTTTCACACTGTTATTTAAATTATCGGGTAAAGAACCAAAAAGAATTTTCCCGATTGTTGGTGCCGTAGTTTCCCAGAGAATGGTAATTCCGCCTGGTTTTGCAGACTGTAGGTAAGGTCCGACATGAAGTGTGTTTGCGAATAAACTTGTAGTTAGAAATACAACAAAAAATAGAGGTAGTAAAGTTTTAAATTTTGACATATCTTAACTCCATAATCGTTATAAAAATATTTTAGTTTGAACAAAAAAAACTTATTGTATTTAAACAAAAAGGTTTTTTAATAGTTTCATTTTTTTTCTGTCGGCAAAGGATGAACTCCCTCCTCACTAATGCCCGTAACATAATAATCCGGATCATTCAGAAAACTCAAAAAAATCACAATAAAAGCGATAGCGGCTTCGATCATGAGCGGCTTATCTTCGTAAAGTTCTGCCAGTTTTTTTTCACGGAGTTTTTTCTTTGGCTCATCAAAGGTGGACATAAAAAGTCCATCGAGGCGCTGTTCCGGTATCGGCGGAGTAATGGTATCAATACCGCCATGCTGAACGTATTCCATTGTTTCGATCAAAAGGCTTCTTGCTCTTTTGAGAGAAGTTTCATGATAACCGAATATATGTAAAGCAATTCGCTGGGCTTCTTTCATGCTTGCCCTGGCGAGATAATTAAAAATGCTCTGGGCAACTTTGTCTTTGCTTGCAGCCTTTTTCTGTCTGATCAATGACATGAGTACGGTATTTTTAAATAGTTGATACAGTCGCTGGGCGCCATTAAGAGCGGCAGGTGGTGGATGAGGCATTTTCGGTTTGTGGCCGCGAAAGGAACTGCTGAATAACATTTGAAAGACAACTTCAAAAAAATCTGTTTTATGTAATGGGTCTTCAAATTCGATTCGCATATCCAGCGTATTGTCCAATCGGTCAACCAACTTAATGCGGATAGTTTCCGGTGTTTTTTTAGATTGATCAATCAGTCTTCCAATGTAACGGTAATAGGTTTCATTGTGATCTTTCGTCAACCATTTTAACCGTTCCATCAGGAACCATTGATCCACTTCAGGAATTTTATTAACAAAACTTTGAAACCGGGTGTCTAATTTGACCCAACCGGAAATGTCTAGTTTTCTGGGTTTAATATCTTCAAAATTGTCGTGGAGCAAAGTAACCATTAAGTCAAGCAGGTTGGATTTCTCGGAGACCCTGGCAAGCAGGGCTGTGGCGCGCAACGGATGCAGAACAGAAAGTGGCCCCAATCTACGTTTTCTTTGACCGTACATTTTGCTCAAATATTCAAGCACCTGCAAAAAAACTTTTCTATCCTGCTGGGATATAGTTTTATCGCCGAGTAGAATGGTGGCGATGTTATTCCAATCGATATTTTTTGCGCTCAGTTGATAGTTCAACACGGCAGACAACCGTAAATATTCGTCAAAATCATAGAAGATCATAATGGATTCCCCAGGATGAACAAAACAATGTTAATTTTTTTCAAAAAAAGCACTATTCGTTGAAGATAATACAATTAACTTATGAATGCAATAAAAATATCAAAACTATTTAAAAATATTAGTACCCACGGGTTGCCTCAAAAATAAAGTAACTTTACTAATTTTGAACTTTTATCAAAATTGGTCGTTGCTTCATAATTTATGTAACCGTAAAACAAGGAGAATTAATTATGAGCATAGCGTCCAAATATGAATATTTTCGAGCAATTTATGCTCGCTATCATTCAGTTAAAAAAGCGATAAAGAAAATTATTCTTGATGAATTTTGCAAAAATTGCAACTACGACAGAAAATACGCAATTAGACTTTTAAATTCACCACTTGAAAAAAAGTCAACCGAAAATCTTTCTCAGCGAGGAAGAAAGAAAATCTATGATGATGCTATCATCGAAAATGTTTTAAAAGACATCTGGGTAGCAACAAATCTGCCATGTTCCAAAAGACTAAAACACTTAATTCCATTGTGGTTGCCATTTTATAAAAAACATCCAATCACAGAAGAGATAAGAAAAAAGCTGTTAGACATCTCTGCTTCAACTATTGATAGAATCATGGAGCCATCACGAGCTAAATTTTGTAAAAAAGGACTGGCAACCACAAAACCAGGCTCTATCATCAAAAAGCATATCCCTGTGAAAACCAATCAATGGGATGAGCAAAAACCAGGTTTTTTAGAAGCCGACACTGTCGCACACTGCGGCACTTCTGTCGCTGGGATGTTTGTCTATACCGTTAACTGCGTCGATATTGCGACACAATGGACAGAACAAAGAGCAGTATGGGGAAAGGGCGAAAAAGGCGTATTAGAAGCCATTTCAGACGTCGAGAGCCACCTTCCCTTTCCTGTCAAAGGCTTTGATTGCGATAACGGCTCTGAATTTTTAAACTGGCACCTGGTAAGACATTTTCAAAATCGAAAACAACCAGTGCAATTCACCAGATCCAGACCCTATAAAAAAAATGACAATGCTCATGTAGAAAATAAAAATTGGACACATATCAGACAATATATCGGCTACCAACGCTTTGACAATCCCGAACTGGTCGCTATGCTAAATGAACTTTATTCCAGCGAATGGAATCTCTATTTTAATTTTTTTAACAATTCGTTTCAACTGATCGAAAAAAAAAGAATCAAATCTAAAATAATCAAAACATACGATCCACCAAAAACCCCATATCAAAGAATTATGAAATCCGAATTTATCACAGAAGAAACCAAACAACAACTTAAACGTATTAAAGATAATCTTGACCCATTTGAATTACAACATCAAATGAAACAAAAAATCAACAAAATCATGAAACTAGTAAATAACTAAAATTTAATCTATCCATGTTTATTCTAAAAAACCACCGCCTGGCGGTGCTAATTCTAATCAAAAAAAAAGAGAGAAAAATAAACAAAAAAAAAGAAAGAAAGCCCCCTCTCCAAATGAGGAAAAGGAACACCTATTACTACTAATTTCGGTTACATTTTATTTTGAGGCAACTCGAGGGTTTTAGGGACTAAATCAACAGAATCATAGATTACATAAATTCAGACGAAGCAATTATTCAAGCTGCCCGTGTTTCTTACAGTAAGGGCATAAAATAGGTAACACAAGACAGGGGATTAATTCGTTATCTCATGCGGATTTATCATACTTCCCCGTTTGAAATACAGCAACAGTAATCACTACATTAAAATTCAAAATTTATGCAAAATGAAGACACAACATTAATGCTGCGAACCAAGGATGGCGACCAGACTGCTTTCAAAGAATTGGTGGAGAAGCACAAGCTCTCTGTGTTAAATCTTTGTTTGCGATTTACCGGGAATAAATCTGATGCAGAAGATCTGGCGCAAGACGTGTTTATGCGCATTTATCTGGCTGCTCCCCGCTATGAAGTCAAAGCAGCATTCACTACGTGGCTGTATCGCATAACTATTAATTTGTGTCTTAATTATCAGCGCAGAAAAAAATTGCTGTCTTTTTTTTCAATCGATTCTAATCACAGATCCGAAGAAGATCATCAGAGGAAAATACCAGATATTGTCTCCTCGGAACGACCTGATACAGACTTTGAAAAAAAGGAACGTCAACAGTTTGTTCAAAAAGCAATTCAATCTTTGCCAGAGAATCAACGCGCTGTTGTCATTTTATACCGTTACCAGAATTTATCATACCAGGAAATCGCTGACACTCTGGAGACAACTGTTTCCGCGGTCGAGTCACGTTTGTTTCGAGCAAAATTGAATTTGAAAAAAATTTTAAAACCTTTGTTCAAAGAGGATATGTTATCCTGATGTGGCGATTCGCAAAAACCATATTAACAAAGAACACAAAGTTTATACAAAATTCACAAAATTAAAAAATAAAAATAATAAAGTTTAAAAATCGTTTTAAATAACCTTTTTAAATTGAGGTAAAGCGCAAGTTTAATCTCACTTCATTGTTTAATTAAATGAAAGAGGACGATGTATATGAATTGTAAAGCAGTTAAAAATAAACTATCGGCATACCAGGATAAACAGTTGCCCGAATCTCAAAGATTACTGATGCAGGAACATTTAAAAGAGTGTCAACAATGTTCTTTGGCACTGGAAAATTTGAACTCGGTCTGGGATGAATTAGACCAGGTTGAAATTTTTGAATCGGCGCCATTTTTCTGGACACGGTTGTCTAAAAAAATAAACGAGCAAAAACAACCTGTCCGAAAATCAATTTTTAATCCTTTGCAATGGTTTCCAGTACCTATTTTAACAACTACTGTTTTGATTTTAGCATTTTTCATTGGAATCTATTTCGGAAGAACAATTTTCCAACAATCCATGAACAATCAACAAACGACAATTGAACAAGAAATGAACGAGCTATTATCTATTAATTCATTAGACGAATACACTGGTGAAAGCCTGTCGGATGCGTATGTATCATTAATATCTGATAATTCACAATAAACAGGTGATAAAATGAGTAAAAAAACATTAACGTGGCTATTGATAATTTCCCTTATCATTAATATTTCAACGATAGCTTCTTTTAGTTATTATCAATGGTTCAAACCCGATGAAAAGAAACAAACAATATATTCTCGCAAACACAAGGAATCTTTACATAAAAAGCTTGGATTTACTGATGAACAATCGGAAAAAATGCGAGAATTACGGAAAAACTTATTTGCTGAAATCAAACCGTTAAAAAATGAAATTAATCAGAAGCGCGGCGAGCTATTAGATATAGTCACACAGGACTCAATTTCATTGGCGGAAATAAACCAAAAAATTGATGAGATTTCTGAAATTGAGACAAAAATTCATAAAAAGGCGATCTCAAATTTATTAAAGTATCGTTTAATTTTAACAGTTGAACAGCGTGATAAATTTTTGAAAATGGTTACTGGAAGAATGTTTGATAGCGATTTTGGTAAACCCCGTCATTCCAGACCATACAAGAATAAATCAAATTCTGATAAGAAATAAAAAATTTTACATTATTTTTTAACTAACGGTTTTTGCTTAAAATTTTGGATCCAAATTTTCTGTAAAGCCCAAATTAATTTAGAACACGAAAGGAATAATAAAATAAAAAAACATATTTCAATTTTAACAGTGAGTGTTGCCTTAATGTTGGCATTTATAACTACTGCCATAAGTCAGCCAATGCGTGGTTTCCATGAAAAAAAAGGCTTCATGGATAGAAGGCAGGAAATGCGTGCCGATCTCAAATTAACCGATGAACAAGGTGTTCAGATAATGGATTTGAGACATGAACATCAAAAACAAATTCTTCCATTGCGCACGGAACTACAAGGAGAATCAGCAGAATTAAAATTGTTGAGAATCGAGGAGAATCCAAATCTCAAAGAAATTGACAGCAAAATTGATGAGATTAGTAAGCTTCGCTCAAAAGTGCAGAAGGCTAATGTGGGGCATCGGTTGGAAGTTCGAAAATTGTTGACACCTGAGCAACAAAAAATATTTGACAGCAATACGCTCAGCGGTCAGGGTCGTAGAGCACACGGTAAAGGATTTCACGGAAGAATGCCAGGTAAGATAGGAATGCCTGGCAGATGTTTTTAGTTTTAGGAATAATAATTTAGACTACAAAAGGGAAAAAATATTTTCTCCCTTTTGTTTATTAAAACAAATTAATTCGCTCCCCCAGTCCCTGATTTCCCCTCCTGTCGATTATCATAAAACCTGGTTGTCGGATAGGCAAAATCAATGTCATTATTATTAGCAAAAGTTCGTAAAACATCCTCCCATATTGCCTGTTCACTACTGCGCCGCTTTCTTGGATCACAGAGATAACGAATTGTAAGCATCACGCCAGAATCTTTAACCGAAGTCCAGACAATGGGCGTCAGCTTATTGTAAAAAATCATATATTTTTTTGCTGCATTTTTAATTCTTTTTTCTGCTTCATTAGAGAGATGCTCCCCGTGCTTATTTGCAATTTTTAACAAGGTTTCTTTTGCTTTTTCCCAGTCGCTTTCAAAAGTTACTAATATTGGAATTTCGTTCCAAATATATGTGAATCCTCTTGAGTAATTGGCTAAACTGTCTCTAAAAACCACACCATTGGGAATATGAATAATTCTTCCAGTCGATTGCTCTGCATCCACCCATTTGCCAATTTCCATTAAAATGAAAACGAAAATTCTTTTATCAATAACATCGCCAGCATGTCCTGCAACTTCAATTCGGTCTCCAACATCAAAGGGTCTGCGCCACATTATGAATAACCATCCCGCAATATTAATGATCAAATCCTGCAGAGCAATGGCAATACCAGCAGCAAAAATAGCAAAAAATGTTGCCACCGATTGAAATCCCTGAAACCAGATTCGACCGACTATTAGCGTACCAATTATTGAAACCGTGTAAGTAATACTTTTACGCCAGTGGTACCTTTTTTTTGTATCACTGGTTTGCCGATAAACAATTGCCATTAACACAAATCTGATAAATATAAATATAAAAATAAGGATAACGGTTTCAATAATATTTTTTTGAAAAGTAGGGGACAAACCAATGGTTTGATAAATCAACTCGCTATAATTGTCTATAATTTTTCCCATTTTTCTACTTTTTTAAATTGTGTTTTCATCTATATATTGGCGATCCAAATTGTTGGCATTTCCAATTCAATTCATTTTCAAGCTTCGGTTTAACTTTTTGAATAGCTTCTTGGGAATCCTTGCTTGAAGGGATTATTATTGTTTGACCTAATGAATTATTAAAAACAGATATTATCAAAATAAATAAAAATATCTGTTTTAAATTGACAGGGTGTTTTATACGAGAAGTCAGATTGAACAATTTTAGACTTTTCCTTCAACTTGTGATTGTAATATTAATTCAGTAATAATTTTCAAATGTGTTATTGGAATTATAACTTTGTACACTGAATTTAAATAAATAAAATATATGTCAATGATGTTTTGTCTGCGAGTTCCTTGGCTTTTGAAAATTTATATTACAATAGCAAAATATTATTGAAATGTCAAGCTGTTTTTTTAACTGTATTTTTTTCTTGATATTTTGAATAAATTTTGTGATATTGTTTGAAGCTAAATATTGGAATAATCTCGGTGTTCTCTGTGACTCTGTGGCAATTTATTTTTGACTAAATAGTTACTAATAATTTTAATGCTTATTATTAATGAAGAAGCCTTATAATCAAAATATCATCGACACTCACACCCACCTCTGCGATTCTGTTTTCGATTCAGATCGTAAGGAAGTGATCCAGAAAGCAAAGGAGATTGGCGTATCTGCCATCATTGCAGTCAGCGAAACACTTGAAGACGCCAAAAAGAATCTTGAACTTTTAAAAAGACATCCTGAAATTCTCCCTGCTGCAGGGCTTTATCCATCACATCTCGATTTGAATCAAGCCGAAGAAATGTTTTTATTCATTCGGGCAGAATCAGATAAACTGGTCGCAATTGGGGAAGTTGGATTGGACTTTTGGATCGTCAAGGAAGAATCAAAAAAGGAAATTCAAAAAGAGATTTTTAGTCGTTTCATTGACTTATCTTTGGAACTGGATATACCGCTCAATATTCATTCCCGTTCAGCAGGCAGGCATGTTGTTTCCCTGCTGCTTGAAAAAGGAGCAAAAAAAGTTCACCTTCACGCTTTTGATGGGAAAGCTTCAACGGCACTGCCAGCAGTAGAAGCAGGCTACTATTTTTCTGTGCCGCCTTCCATTGTCCGCTCCCGTCAGAAACAAAAATTAGTCAAACAGGTTCCGCTATCCTGTTTAATGGTGGAAACCGATAGTCCTGTTTTAGGTCCTGAACCAGGAAAGCGGAATGAGCCATCGAATATAATTCATTCTATCAAAGCGATTGCAGAAATTAAAGGAGTGAGCGAAGAAGAAGCAAGGGAGAAGGTTTTTGAAAATACTGTTCGGCTTTATGGCAATTTATTTAGCCTGTAATATTTTTTCGCAACAAAGAAGCGAGGTAGCAAAGTAAAAAAGCGTAAATATTCACCAAAAAATTATTCTCCCACAAAAATTGAACTCCAACAGAAGTAGAAAAAAAATATTATATTTTTTCAGTGGGAGTTCTATTCTGTGGGAGATGCTTTTCTTTGCCATTCATTATTGAGATTCGCTGAATAGTTAAAAAAAACAATAAGTAAAACTGAGTTCAAAATTCAATTAGCTTCTATCTTGTTGTTTCTTCGTGTCTTTGTGCCTTTGTGGCAAGAATTCATGAATTATTCCGGTTAGAGATTAATTGGCAAAAAATATGACATGACATTTCAATCGGAGGAAAAATATGTCGCCAAGAAGAGAGATTTTTTAAAAGTTATGGGCTTGTGATCAGTGGCGCTGCTGGCAGAACCAACTCTTACGTGGGGACAGACGAGTGATTCTCAATCTTTTTCATCTCAAACAAAAAAGAAGGTTTACACAAATACTAAAATGCAAGCGGACGTCTGGCAGGTGTTTGTGCCGCGATTGCTGCTGCTCGCAATGACGTATCAGTCATTCTGGTTCAGAATCGGTCACGATTGGGCGGCAACTCCAGCAGTGAAATTCGCATGCACGTTCTTGGAGCAAATAATCCCCTGAAATTAAATGATCTAATGTTTGAAATCGAAAGATATCGATAATCTCTGTATAAAATGTAAAAGCGGTAACAAGTTCGACACCAGGAACAGTATGTAAATATTGAATAATTTTATTTCCTTTTGTAATTTTTCTTATTCGTCTCAAAAGCCCAAGTTTTTTTTGCTTTTTTTTCGAGACTATCGATGAGTTCATCAAGATAATAGCGACCATTATTATCTTCAAATTCAAGATTTTTTAACCAATCAATGAAACGTCCTGACCAATGAGACATTTCAGTCCTTTTGGGAAGGTGAATTCCTTGAGTGTGCAGAAACTGTTTAATTCTGCATTTTACTCGTTTGGTTGATTTTGTAATTTGTAAAATAAGTCGGGATAATAATCTTAAAGATTCTTGAGCTTCTTTCAAATTATTGATGATTTCTGTTTGTCTAAATATAGTAAATAATGTCCTTGATTAAAAGTAAAATTTTTAACTCTATATTTTAAACATAATACCTCCATTTTCCCCTGGTCTAATTACTGATGTATGACCTTGTTGAAAAAGTACCCTCCCGAAGGTTTTATAAAACAGAAATATCAATATATGGTAGTAAATTTTTTTTATATACTCTATATTTAGTTACACCAGAAACCTTCGGAAGGGGTTTCAGAACTAAATCAACAGAATCATGTATTACATTAATTTTAAAAATATACTTGAATTTTTCATTTATTTTCCCGACATTGGCTATTTTTAAAATTTAGGACTATTCAACACACGAAACATACGAAATATTTTGCTCATGATGAATATTATAAACAATCTAAAAAATCGCTGGCACGCCCCAGGCGGTTATCGGGAAGTACTGAAGTTAGCGATTCCGTTAATCTTAAGCACCAGTTCCACCAGCATCCAGCATTTTATCGACCGTATGTTTTTAACCTGGCACTCATCAGAAGCTATTGCCGCAGCAGTTCCCGGTGGGATATTATCATATACGTTTATGTGCCTTTTTATTGGCACTGCCGTTTATGTTAATACTTTTGTGGCACAATATTACGGCGCTAAACAGTTTTCTCAAATTGCGCCGGCTGTCTGGCAGGGAATTTATTTTGCAGTGATTTCCGGAATCCTGTTTGTTGTTTTTGTTCCCCTGGCAAAACCTATCTTTAACTTAGCCGGTCATGAACCTGCTGTAAAAATAATGGAAATTCAATATTTCAAAATATTGTGCCTTGGCGCTCCAGCAATTTTTATATCAGCGGCAGTATCAGGATTTTTCACCGGACGGGGAGAAACCTGGACAATTTTGTGGGTCAATGCTTCTGCCACAATTATTAACATTATAATTGATTATTTACTCATATTCGGTTCTTTCGGTTTTCCGAAGTTGGGAATAGAGGGAGCTGCGATAGCTACGGTTGTTGCGGTTTACTTTTCCGCGATAGCGCTTGTTTGTATAATGCTTCAAAAAAAATTCAGGACTAAATATAAAACGCTAAAAAGTTATAAATTCAATCCTTCATTATTCAAACGGTTGATGCGGTTCGGATTGCCCAATGGCATTCATTTTATGCTGGACATGCTGGGGTTTACCCTGTTTATTATGTTCGTGGGCAGATTTGGCACTTCAGCGCTGGCAGCAACAAATATTACTTTTAATATTAATTCCATCGCTTTTATGCCCATGATTGGATTGGGCATTGCAGTGGAGATCATCGTAGGACAAAGATTGGGTGACAACAAGCCGAAATTAGCCCGGTACGGAACATACTCAGCCTTGCATTTAACAATTTTGTATATGGGAATAATTTCTTTAACTTACATCCTGTTCCCCAAAATTTACCTACTTCCTTTTGCTGCACATGCAGACATGCGGCAGTTTGCTGAGATTCAAAAAATTGCCATTATTCTGTTGTATTTTGTGGCTTTTTATTCGATGTTTGATACGATGAACATTATTTTTTCCAACGCACTCCGCGGTGCCGGTGACACCCGGTTCGTAATGTCGGTCTGTGTTTTGCTGTCCTGGGTTTTAATGATTATCCCGACTTATATTTTGGCAGTTATTTATAACCGCGGGCTTTATCTCTCGTGGGGATTTTTAACAGCATATATTGTGGTGCTGGGTTTAGTGTTTTACGCCAGGTTTTTAGGCGGTAAATGGGAATCGATGCGAGTGATTGAAGAAGCGCCGATTTTTTTAACACAAAATTTACCGGAGAATCCGGCGGGGTAGTTTTTTTTGTACGGATCAAGGGGTTACACGCAAAGTCTCAGAGACGCAAAGACTACGCAAAGGAAAAAAACTTTGCGATTCTTTCGCATCTTTGGTTTGATTTTTTTGCACATTGTACAAAAATTGAAAAACCAAAACAATAGCTAAAGAAAGTAAAATATATTTTTTCATCTTTTTTACTCTTTATGTTTGAAAATTGAATCTTTGGTGAAAAGGATTTATTTGGAATTTATAATTTGGTTATTGAATTTTTTATTTGGTAACAACATGTATTTTCATCAAATTAGTAGTTCCCCGAACAAAAATTGGCGCGCCTAATAAAATGACAATCACATCACCTGTTTTTACAATTTTTTTTGATAATAAAATCTGCTCGGTCTGTTGAATGATCTCATCCGTGTTTTCAACATAATCCATTTTTACAGGATTAGCTCCCCACGATAAATTTAACTGCCGCTGGATAATTTCTGAAGGCGTAAAAGCAATAATACATGTTCGCGGTCGATACTTTGAAACCATGCGTGCAGTGAAACCAGAATTTGTAAAAGCAACAATCGCCCTGGCATCCAAATGTTCCGCCGCTTCGCAAGCAGACTTGCTTATTGCATCTGCAATTGATTGCGTTTTCTCATGTAAGTTCAAATGATGAGTCGCAATTGTATAAAAAGCGCTTTCTGCCTCCCTGATAATTCTATCCATCATCTTCACCGTTTCAATTGGAAAATTTCCAGTTGCTGTCTCTGCTGACAACATCACTGCATCGGTGCCGTCAAAAATTGCATTGGCGACGTCTGAAACTTCCGCCCGCGTTGGTCGAGAATATTGGCACATGGATTCCAGCATTTGAGTCGCAGTAATCACAGGTTTGCCCTTTTCCTGGCAGAGACGAATTATTTTTTTCTGCAAAACAGGCACTTTTTCCAATGGCATTTCTACACCTAAATCTCCGCGCGCGATCATAGCTCCGTCAGCGACGACGATTATTTTTTCTAAATCGAGAATAGCTTCTGGTTTCTCTAATTTAGCAATGACCAAAATATCTTTTTTATGTTCGGCAATTATCCTTTGAACTTGCAATACATCTTCAGCATTACGCACAAATGACATGGCGACTAAGTCAACTCCTTGCTTTATTCCGAAATGTAAATCTTCCCGATCCTTTTTTGTAAAAGATGGCTGGCTGATTGAAACACCCGGCAAATTTATTCCCTTGTGATCAGATAATTTGCCTCCTTCTAAAATTTTGCAGTTTACGAAATCATTCCTGACTGCGGTTACTTTTAATTTAATTAATCCATCATCCAATAAAATTACATCATCGGGTTTGACGTCTTGATGCAGAAGTTGGTAGGTCGTTGAAATAATTTGTTCAGTACCCACTACTTCCTGAATTGAGATTTTTATAGCAGCGCCAGTTTTTAGCAGGACAGTACCGTTTTTTATTTTTCCAACCCGCAATTTAGGACCCTGCAAATCCTGTAAAATGGCAATTGGTTTATTCAACGCAGCAGCAACCTTGCGAATGATCTGGATCATTTTCCGATGATCTTTATGACTGCCGTGAGAAAAATTCAGTCGCGCAACGTCCATTCCTGCTTTTATCAAATCGATAATCATTTTTTCTGAATTGGTCTCTGGTCCGAGTGTACATACAATTTTTGTTTTTCGCATTAAGTTACCTCCAAGCGTGCCAAAGGTCATAGCCGTCAACCTAAGTCTCATTAGTTGTAAATTATCAATTAGTTATTGTTGTTATGATCTCAGAATAAGTTGAAAATCCCGATTTATCGAGGGATTAAAGATTTTCGATTTTAGAAGTTTTAATTCAACTGATCCATATTTTTCTGTATTGGGAGCTCAGCGCACTAAAGTGCAGGCTGATGCGAAGGTTAAGAAAGATTAAGATAATCT
>Ga0208771_1001246_pt1 | contig 13786 bp, 10 predicted proteins | sample AntAceMetag02UKX_FD_184775 | JGI IMG/M metagenome (GOLD analysis project Ga0208771, IMG submission 184775) | Saline lake microbial communities from Ace Lake, Antarctica - Antarctic Ace Lake Metagenome 02UKX (SPAdes) (version 2) | ecosystem: Environmental > Aquatic > Non-marine Saline and...
TGCTTGATGATTTCGTCTTTGTCCATCTGCCTCACAATAGAATATTATTATGTAGTATAAAATTGTTGTGGTTCAAATGAGTTTTAGGTCAATCTGGACGAACTGTAATGGGGAGCTAAACACGTACGATGAAACTAATTGGTCCTCGCCAGAATAGTGCTTAACGATACGAATAGGCCAGATATCTAACTCTTACGAGTTAAATATTTGGCTTAAAGGTATCGTCAAGCACTATAGTTACCCTGGAATGCCGCCTCAGTTTCAGGCTCTAAGGGTGCCGGTTAAACAGTCCTGGGAGGTAGGGACAGTGCTTGCACCATACAAACCTTTCAGTATCAGATCGAGAGGAAGTCGGATCCCCAGATTTGCTCCACAATCTTTGGTACGCATAACTCCAAAAAAAGGAGGTAAACTCTATGTTAGTTTACGTAACCTACATTCGGCAGATCGAGCTTTGATTTTGGATGATTTTCCTGATAACGATTTCTCAAAATATCTAAAATTTTATTTTTAGAATTGCCCTACCCAAACATGCTCGAAACGAGGTTGTTTTTGCGTAAAATTAAAAAACCATCCATATTTTGATAATACGCTATTTAAGTGAACTACCCCACCCTAAAGGGCGGGGCTTCCTGATTCATCACCAGAACTTGCATCACAGAGATGTGATATAGAAGTTCTGGCTCAGCAGGCTCTAAGGGCAGTCCCATCCCCGAGATGAGTATGTTTCTTGAAGCGTTGTAATTTCTATCCATAGGTCATCGGTTAAGGATTTTGAGCTACATAATCAATCAGTTATTCACACGATTTATGCACTACATAAATGGGGTTGGATTCGGAAACGGATCCCCTGTACCTTTTTTAATCCAGTCGATTTCATCGTATTTGCTACCGAGATCATTGCCACATTGCGATTTTTGTCTTAACCGATGACCAATGAATTTCTATCACAAACAAATCCACAGAAAGGACATTCGTGAGTTCTGTCGGATAGATCCTTTTTCACAACGCACCCACAAGCAAGAACACTTCTGAGACGTACCTCTTGGATCAACCTTGATCAGCTTCTTACCAGCACTCTCGGCCTTGTAGGAAAGCATGAACAGGAACTTGGACCAAGACGCATCATGGATGTTCCGATGTATAGTGTTTAACGATACCTTTCGGACAAATCTCTAACTCGTAAGAGTTTGAGATTTGGCCTATTCGTATCGTTAAGCACTATTCTGGCGAGGACCAATTAGTTTCATCGTACGTGTTTAGCCCCCAAAAATGAATTGCTCGATGTTGGTTTTAGTCGGTGAACGCACGTCGATCAACAACTTGTGCCAGATTGGAAAACAATATCAGTAGCTGAAGTTGCTTGGAATCAGCTCTTCGGAACAGGTTGAACGAGCCATCACGAGATGGGTTTAATGATGCCGATTGAGGGGAGCTAAACACATACGTTTCATCTAATCGGTTCTCGACTATAATCCTTTGCAATTGCCTTTTTCCTTCAATCCCTTCACATCACGGTCTTCCACACAGATCGTGTCATAACTATCCACGTATAATCGAGACAGTTTATGCAAAAAGTCGTTTCTCTGGTTGTTGATTTTTTCATATGCCTTGTCCAACTTAGCAACAATCTTTCTTCTATTGTTAGAACCTTTCTTTGCTCTTGACAACTTTTTTTGGATCTTTTTCAGTTTACTAGATGACTTTTCCGCGAACCTTGGATTCTCTGTCACATAACCTGCGCTGTCCACTGCAAAAGCTTTTAGACCTATAGTGCTTAACGATACCTTTGAGCCAAATCTCTAACTCGCAAGAGTTTGAGATTTGGCCTATTCGTATCGTTAAGCACTATTCTGGTGAGAACCGATTAGTGTTATCTAATCGGTTCTTGAATATAAATCGGTCCCAACAGATTTTACGTCCGATATCTGTTGTTCTGGTTCCTGTTCAACCTGAACTATCGCATACCACTTGTTGCCGGACTTCTTGATGATCGCCCCCTTGATCTTTCCATCGATCGGTCGGTGTAGTTTGATCTTGACGTCACCAATCTCGGAAAGTTTCAGAATTGAGTGATCTTGATCTATCTTGAATCCAGACTGGTTATAGTTCAGAGTCTTATACCAACCTCCGCCCTTGAATCTGAGCTTGCCAACCTTTCGACCGTTCTCTTTTAGGGCGTAAAGCCCCTTGATGTTGGATCAGAGAGTATAATTCACCATCTGTAGATCTTTAGAATATACGTTCCTCAGATCAGGGTTTTCTAGTTTTAGAGAAGGTATCACATTCTGAGTATCGTATATCTTAAGTTGGACGCCATTCTCCTTGGATTTCGAGATCTCTTCGAGAAGGCGGTTGTAGAGCCACCTACAAGTATCCCTGAGTAAAGCTTCGTCTAATTTATGCTCTGCAACCCACTCGGGATAGATGCGATACTTGTAGCTAATAATCACTTCGCTCATCTCCATTTGGGATTCTACACAAGTTCATTAGAACGTCGAGGCTAACTCAAGCCCAGTACTCGCGAATGAATGAGGCTCTATCCAGTTGCTCTGCTCGGTCCAGAAACATAAATACGATTTTTTAGATGCCAAACGTTAGCCTGATGGTGTTTCTCACGGCCGGTGCCAGTCCCAAAGTTAAGAGCGCAAGCTTCGTTAAGTTTCTGAGGTTTGGCTCGTCTTTGAGGGCAGAGTCGATCAGGCTGAGAGCAGGGATCAAGATTGCTATTTTTAAGGGGTACATCACAAGAGCGGTTCCGGTCAAATCGATAAGATACGATGGGATAACGTGCTTTTCGTAATAGCCAAGCCAGTCTACGCCTATGTAAGTTGAGCTTGCGTCTAACATATGGGCAAATAGGATTAGGAGGTTGTCGCTTCTATCCAAAAATCTCAGTTTCAAAACGTTTCTAACGATCCAAAGTGCACTGGTGGTGACTGCGCCCAGAAAGGTTACGGTGCCGAGGGCCCAGAGATGACTTACGCCCACCGAAGAGAGAAACGCCAGGTTGGCGAAGGTCCAGATCAATCCAATCGAGGCGTAACATTTCAGGAATCTCTTGCCCAACAGGTATCTGCAAGAAAGAAACAAGGTGACAGTTGCTGCGGCCACTACGAAATAAATGAGAGGGGTTATGAGCAAGTACTTGAAGGGCGAAGCTACGATCTCTGCATCTTCAATCACCCTCAGGCTCGATCCTGCAAGTATGTAGGGGATTGTATGCCAAACCAGGCTCTCATCCAATGGTATGTCCAAACGTCTGAAGATCCAGGCTATGAGGAGTAGCATGAGACCCAGGATCAAAGCCCAAGTTATGGTGTTTACTGGATTATATCCTGTGTCATACAATATTGGATCTATGTAATACTCTGATATCCACGGATGCAAACGGTTTCGCTCCTTTCGATGTTGCTGCCAGATGAGGGCTTCTTGTATATTTAACGATTCGCCCCAATAGATATATCAAATATATGTACTTTTGATATTGGATCAAAAATATCGTTAAACGCCACTGATCTCATATTTGGCGCTTATGCACCCCCTCAATCTTGCATAGCTACTGGCGGGGCTGTTCTTCTTGATGGTGCCAAAGAAGACACCATATCTGGCTTTTCCGAGATTTCTCGCCTTTGCAAAGGCTGCTTGTATGCGGAAGGCTTATATAGTTCCGTTGGTGAAAAGAGCTTGTCCGTTTTCTGATTTTGGGACGTTGGGGCGCAATGAGTAAAAGGTTGCAATCCAAGGTTATGATCCTGATCACACTCCTGCAGGCGTGAGCTGGCTTCATAGGTGCAAATCACATATAAGCACTTCATTACAAGGTCTATCCCCTCCAATCACTATAGAGCAAGTGGGGTGGGGTCAGGCTTTGGAGCGTGTCGAGTTGGCTTATGATGGGGCGCTTTGATCCTCAAAGTCCTTGTGTAGAGGTGGAACGGACGATGATATTCAGATTTGAGGCCGTCGGAATCTTGCGATACAAATTGAGCGCGATTGGTACGATTTCCTGAGATATTTCAATCTCGAATCGATGAAAAAACTTGAATCTGCGAGAAACTGTGATCTGATAGCGTTCGAATATTAGAAGACCAAAAACACGAAGTCAACTCCCATCCTGCAAAGTATATGCCAAAATCGGTTTTGAGGAAAACGAGGCGATAAACCGCTATTGGCACCTGAAACGGAACTTGTCGCTAGGTCTCATCTCAAAGGGATGCGCCTAACAAGCTCTGCTGGAAGGTTGTTTTGCAAGGTAGAAAGTTGGTGATCGAGAGACAGTCGCCTGATCTGGGGTCCACGTGGGCCTTTTCAAAAGACTGATCGTGATTCGTTGGGTCAGAATGCAGTCGATTAGGTCGAGGCTACGGCCTTCGCATCGAAATGCTAAAAACCTCCTTATTATGTTGAGAGGTGTAGCCAAATTTTAGTCAGAGGTAATCCAGATGGTCGAAGTGTTCAAAGGCACAACTACGGTGGGAATTGCCTGCAAAGATGGCATCGTGGTCGCTTCAGAGAGCCGAGCTACCATGGGCAGCTTCATTGCGAGCAGCACAGCGCAAAAGATCTACAAAATCGCTGATCGAGTTGCTATGACCACTGCTGGCGTAGTGGGTGACGCCCAATCCCTGGTCCGGATGATCCAGGTCGAGTCGAGACTATACAACATGCAAAGAGGCGAGTCAATGACCGTTCGAGGAACGACTTCTCTCCTTTCCAACGTGTTGAGCGCAAGACGATATTTCCCCTACATGGTCCAGTTGCTTTTGGGTGGCGTTGACAAAAACGGTCCGCAACTCTTCTCTTTAGACGCCCTGGGTGGCCAGATCGAGGAGAGGAAAGTGGTGGCCACAGGTTCAGGATCCCCTACCGCCTACGGAGTTCTTGAGGCCCTCTATAACCCTGAAATGAGCGTTGATGAGGGTGCCGAACTTGCGATAAAGGCGATACATAACGCCATGAAACGGGATTCGGCTTCTGGCGACACCATCAAGGTGGCTAAGATAACTGCAGAAAAATACGAAGAGGTAGACGACTCCGAAATTGATCGGGTTCGTCATACCTTATAAATGAACTTTTTTTGGGTGTGTTCCTAATTGTCGGTCGAGGAAGTTCTCCTTGAGCTCAAGCAAAGGGTGCAGAGCAAGCTGCCACCGAATATAAACGTCACCGGCCTGGAGTTCGAAGGTCCTGAGCTGGTCATATACACGGACGATCCGAGGCGGTTGGCAGATGACGGTGAGATAATCCGTTCTCTAGCAAAAGATCTGAGGAAACGAGTTGTTGTAAGGCCCGACCTTAAGGTCTTAGCTGATCCAGAAGAGGCGATTCATAAGATTCAAGAAGCTGTGCCCCAAGAGGCGGGACTTACTGACTACTACTTTGATGGCGAAACCGGTGAAGTGGTCATAGAGGCAGAAAAACCTGGGCTTGTCATCGGACGGCATGGCGCAACGCTGCGCGAGATCACAAAGCTCATAGGCTGGACTCCAAAGGTGGTGCGCACCCCACCAGTCCGATCCTCGACCATCGCAAACACCAAAGATTATCTGCGCAGTGTCGAGGCAGAACGAAAGCAAATCTTAAAGACTATAGGCAGGAGAATTCACAGAGATGTCGCCTCTAAGGACCAGTGGGTGAGAATCACTACTTTAGGCGGATGCAGAGAGGTTGGCAGAAGCTGTATGCTCCTTTCAACGCCCGAGTCCAAGATAATCATCGACTGCGGCATAAACGTGGGATCAGATGATAGCGCAACGCCTTACCTTTACGTTCCTGAAGTCTACCCACTAAGCCAGATAGATGCTGTGGTTTTGACCCATGCCCATCTCGATCATGCCGGGCTCGTTCCGATGCTATACAAGTACGGTTACGAAGGGCCGATCTATTGTACCCAGCCCACACGAGACCTGTCCGTACTCCTCCAGCTCGATTACATCGAGGTCGCAGGAAGAGAAGGAAAACGTATCCCTTACAATTCTGCCATGATTCGAGAGGCTCTAAAGCATACTATCACACTAAACTATGGAGACGTGACCGACATCGCTCCCGACGCCAAGTTGACCATGCATAATGCAGGCCACATATTGGGATCGGCCATCTGTCACTTCCATATAGGCGATGGGCTCTACAACGTGGCCTTCACCGGTGACTTCAAGTTCGAAAAGACGAGGCTCTTTGATCCGGCCGTTAACAGTTTCCCAAGGCTTGAGACCCTGGTGATGGAAGCGACTTACGGCGGGTCCAACAGCATACAGCCATCGAGGAAAGAGGCCGAAAAAAAGCTCCTTAAAGTGGTGCAAAATACTATCTCTCGAGGCGGCAAGGTCGTGATCCCTGCCTTTGCTGTGGGAAGAAGTCAAGAGGTGATGGTGGCGCTGGAAGAGGCCATCAGGAAGAAGAAGTTGGGCGATATCAGCGTCTATCTGGACGGCATGATCTACGAAGCAACTGCCATCCACACCACCTATCCAGAGTATCTAAACAATGAACTTCGAGACTTGATATTCCACAAAGGGATCAATCCATTCCTGTCTGAGTGTTTCGTTCAGGTGGAAAGCCCCACTCATCGGCGTGAGGTCATGGAAGGAGGACCTTGCATCGTATTGGCTACCAGCGGCATGTTAAACGGCGGCCCCATAATGGAGTATCTGAAGGGTTTGGGTCCTGGCGAGAAAAACACCTTGGTGATCGTAGGTTACCAGGCTGAAGGGACTCTAGGTCGTCGGATACAGAAAGGCTGGAACGAGGTCCCCATATCTTCCGAGGGCAAAACCCAAACGGTGAAGATCAACCTGGAGGTCGTCACGGTGGATGGTTTCTCGGGCCATTCAGATCGGCACCAACTAATGGATTATGTAAGACGGGCATATCCCAAGCCATCTAAGGTCATAACCAACCATGGTGACGAGGGAAATTGTCTTGATCTTGCAAGTTCTATCTACAAAAAGTACAGAATACCAACGATGGCACCAATGAATTTGGAGACTATCAGACTGATCTAAAGAAGGAACAAAAGGCGGGGCGATTGTACAAAGTCAAGCTCAATTTGCCCATCTTTGCCCTTTTTGTAATAGGATTGAAATTCGCGCACGTGTCAATTTCCGGTTCCTATGGGCAAAGAGTCGCCAAGGCATAGGCATTTTGCGCCTTTTTGCCTTATTGAGATCTCTCTTGAATATGTAGTGCTTGACGATACCTTTCGGACAAATCTCTAACTCGCAAGAGTTAGAGATTTGTCCTATTCGTATTGTTAAGCACTATTCTGGCGGGAATCGATTCGTCTTACCTAATCGGTTCTCGACTATAGTCTCGGTACGGTGGCGTCTCCTTCCAAAGCTTTATCAAATTTGAGCGCTAAAATAGCAGGCGAGGTTTTGTTCGATGGGAAAGAGAACTCGGATCATCAACGATCCTTCAGATCTGGTCCCTTTACTTCAGGCTTTCGGTTCAGACGTTCATAAGAGAGTGTTTGACGAGATTTGTCTGGGTTGGAGGACCGAAAAGGAACTTTCAGAGATGATCAGCGACGAAAATGGTGTTCGCAAGAGTTTGAGCCTTTTGCGTAAGAGCGGGTTAACTGAGACAAAATGGAAGATGCCAAATCCAGGCGAAAGTCCAGAAAAGGAGTATCACTCAAGTTATTCCCGGGTTCAGGCCAATTTCGTCTGCTCGTTAGAGGATCTGAGTGAACTCATATATCTCACCTCCATGTCGAAAGACGAGCTACGTGAAGTGACCGAAAAGACTAAAGAAGAGGTTGCTAAGGGCAACACATCTCTTGCAAATCTCTCTAGAGAGCTGAATCTCAGTCAGGCCTTCATCAAGGGCGCTGCAAAACGATCAGAGGATCTTGCAGTACGGGGTCAGCGCATTGAGATCTCCAAAGAATCAGATTGAAGGTGTAGATTAATGGTCGATGTCTTGCGGAGTAAACGGGATAGTTCGAGGTTTCAGATCCTGGTAGAAATAGCGGCCAATCAGCCCAACGTTCGCCAGAAAGAGGTTGCTGAAAGCATGGGGGTTACGCCTCAGGCGATATCTGAGTACATCAAGGATCTGGTAGCAAACGGCCTTGTCGTCACCGATGGCAGGATGAGGTACCGGATCACAAAAGAGGGAGTTGAGTGGCTTCTTGAGAGCGCGGCCGAGCTGAAACAGTATGCCAGGTTCGTGATGGAAGACGTCATCAGCCAAGTTTCTGTCTGGCCCGCCATTGCCCAAGAGGATCTCGATGAAGGGGAAAAAGTATACCTGGTGATGAAAGATGGCCTCCTTTACGCCAACAGGAAAGATGGGGTAGAAGCCACCGGAGTGACCATATCCAACGCCGAGGAAGGAGACGATGTTGGCGTTTCAGACCTGAAAGGGCTAATTAGCCTCGATGAGGCGGCGATAACCATATGCAAAGTTCCAAGAGCCCATCTTGGCGGATCCAATAAAGCGGATATCGAGTTGCTATCCCAGATAGTCTCCGACGTCAAAATGGTAGGCGCTTTGGGGATTGAGGCATTGATTTCGCTTCGAAAGGTCGGACGAGAACCAAACGTCTTTTTCGGTGCGAAGGATTCGGTAGTAGAAGCAGCTTATCACGGCGTCTCGTCGGTAATAGTCAGCGTGGACGAGCAGGTCCCAAATCTGCTCAGCAGGCTTGAGTCTGAAGGGCTTAAGTACGAGCTGATCGACCTGGCCAAAGAGTGATATCCCATCGAGATTCTCGATATTCCAGATGGCACTCCATATTCTGGCCCAAGCTGAGAAAGGGAAGGTCCTTTTGCTCCCCGTTCGAGGCAAGGAGCCTCTCTTTGAGGGGAGTCTCCGACTTCGAAATACTTCAAAGGGGCCTCGGGTTTACAAGTTTTTCATAAAAAGTGAGAAGAACGGGGATCGATATCTCAATCCAGAAGATGTCATAAGGCTTCTTAGAAAAGCTGGCACAATCTACCTAGCAAAGGGCGAGCCTTCGCAGGAAAAAGAGTTCGTAAAATTTCTGGTGGCATATCAGCTCACCTATAAACGGATCGAGATCTGTGGCCAGTGCCTTAGCTCAAAGCGTATTTTCACTCCGTTGAGCAAAAAGGTGGCGATCAAGTACAAGAATGGTCGAATCTGTGAACGATGCGCCTTAGAGGAGCTGAAAAGAGAGGCAGATTTCAGGAAGATGGGCTCTGGTGCCAAGGTTCATCTTGCCAAGATCTTGCTGAAACGTCGAGATCTGGACGAGGTTCTGGATCTTATGGCCTTAAAGACGTTGGATCCGACGCTTACGAAGTTCGACGAGATTCCTGCCCAAAAGGAAGAGGTTTTGATGGGGGTGGCATCTTTAGATTTGCCCGTCGCCTTCAAGGAGATGCTGGGAAAGCGGGTTAAGTCCCTTCTTCCAGTCCAAGCCAAATCTATAGAAGGTGGCCTTCTTGATGGCAAGAACCTCTTGGTGGTATCTGCAACTGCTACTGGGAAAAGTTTAGTTGGAGAGATGGCCGGAGTCAAGAACATCCTCGAAGGGAAAGGTACGTTCCTCTTTTTGGTCCCACTGGTTGCTCTTGCCAACCAGAAATACAATCAGCTTTCACTTTACCGGGAGCTTGGGCTTTCCACGTCTATTAAAGTGGGGGTTAGCCGGATTAAGTTGGGCAACTCCTCCAAGATGAGACAATATCTGAACTCAAATATAATTACTGGAACCTACGAAGGTGTCGACCAGGTTCTTCGTTCGGGCCGGAGCTTGGGCAAGGTGGGAACGGTTGTCATAGACGAGGTTCACATGTTAGAAGAGCCCGAGCGGGGGCATCGTCTGGCCGGGCTCATAGCGAGGTTGAGGTTCGCCTTCCCAAAAGCCCAGTTCATATACCTCTCGGCGACTGTGGGAAATCCTGCTACACTTGCCAAAAATCTCGGAGCAAAGCTGATAGATTACGAGTTAAGACCAGTTCCGATAGAGCGCCATCTCATTTTCACGGAGGTTCCATCACGGCGAGGCCTGATACGAAAATTGGTCACAGAGGCTTACTCGAAGGTCTCGTCGACTGGTTACAGAGGCCAGAGCATCATATTCACCAATTCGAGGAAGAATTGCAACGACCTGGCCAGAGCCATACCAAACGCGTCAGCCTATCACGCTGGGCTTCAGTACAACGAACGAAAGAAGATAGAAGATCTTTTTGCCAAGGGCGAAGTTCATGCAGTTGTCACGACGGCGGCTTTGGCGGCTGGCGTGGATTTTCCGGCATCTCAAGTGATATTCGAGTCCATGGCGATGGGTATTGAGTGGCTTAGTGTTCACGGGTTCAACCAGATGTTGGGGCGAGCCGGAAGGCCAGGTTACCATGATCTAGGGATGGTATATCTCCTTCCAGAGCCGGGTCGGCGTTATCAGGGTGGGAAAGGCGAGTCTGAAGATGAGGTGGCCTTACGGCTTCTTCGTGGCCAGATGGAGGACGTGTTGCCAGAATATCCCGAGGAAGAACAGCAAGAAGAGGTTCTTGCCAACGCAGTTGTGGCAAGGTCAAAGGAAGATCTGGACAAGCTTCACAATCTCACCATGGGATTGGACGACATAAACACGTCCCTAAAAGCTTTAGCAAATGCTGGTCTCGTCAAGGGGACGAGTCCCACTCGTCTCGGAAAAGCAGTCTCAGTCCACTTTCTTTCACCTGAACAGGTGAAGATCGTGCGGGAGGCTTTGAGAAAGGACAAGAACCCTCTGGAGACTGCAGTGGAGCTCGAACGGTTCGAAGATCTGTACCTGAAAGCTGCAGAACGGATTTCGGCCACCTTGAGGACACCGATATCTCAAAGAGCGCTTCACGGTTCGGTTCTGGATTTGATGTCGAGCGAGGATCTCTCGAGGCTCGATCCAAAGTTGAGGGTGCAGCTGCTCAATTTCGCCAAGGATTTTACGAGATGTGGCTGCAAAGAAACGCCTTATTGTGGTTGTGTTGAGCGGAATATATCCTTTAAGATCCTGGGTATGAGAACCGACGGTCTAAGTCCCAACCAGATCATTCAGACTTTTGGGTCCGATTATGGCATGTACGCTTATACGGGGGATCTCATAAACTATCTGGATCAGGTGGTCCGACACCTCGAAGCCATAGAGGAGATCACACGGGTGTTGGGAATGCGCGATGTGGCAAAAGATGCAAAACAAATGAGGAAGAAGATAGAGGGGCCTTGAAGGTCAATCCGCCGATTGCGAAGGCCATAATAGGTATCTCAATTTCATCGATGTCTTCTTCCTAATCGATACAATTATCTACCTGAACACTATTATCCGGCATCTGTCCCTATTTTGGGGAAACTAGATAACGAGAAGTGGGGGACTAATCGTGAACTGGATTTCGTGTTCGTTGTTCGTGTTGTTAGTGAGCTTGGCGGTTGTATCTGTATCTGGGACGTCTATGGGCGCTGTGGTGGTTAACGAAGCAGAGATTGGGCCGCCTGATGCCGCTACAGAGTGGGTGGAGCTGTACAACTCTGGCGAGAGCGAAGCGGACGTAGGCCGCTGGGGTGTTTGGATAGTCGATTCGGAGTCGCCATGGACTGGAATAATAAAAATACCACCCAATACCACTATCCCTGCTAAGGGGTTCTACTTAATTGAGGGTGATGAGCGGTGGGTCCATGAAAACCTCATAGGAGTGGTGATTCTGAAGAGTTGGCCAGAAGGAGACGTTGTGGACAAGTCTCATCTCTTGAGAGATCCTTCCAAAAACAGCTTTACCTGGTCTAGGTATCCTGATGGAACAGACACCAATCTGAAATCGGATTGGTACTTCACTGCAGCCACCCCAGGTGCCGAGAACTACGTCTGCGGGACATGAGATCGCGTCGAGTTTTTGGCGACCACTATCCGGTGGTGAAATTCTAACTTCAACTTGTTGTGGGTCCAGAATTGAGATAGGCGTATCAAGACCTGATCGGTGAGGTCTCACAGCCTGATGCTGGATGGAACCTACGCTTGCCCACTAAACCAAATAGCTAAGTCAATGTTGCTTGGCCGAAGATATGCAGTCTCTTCGACCATATTTTGGGCCATACGTAATTCGTGGGGCTTCGGAAATCAACCGTGCACAACTTCAGGAGTGGTGAATCGAACAAAATGTAGCTCGAACTTGGTTTTTACGAACTTAAATATTATTTTTATCCGTAATACGTTAGTAGTAATACCATATGCTCTTGTAATCTTCAGTGTTTTCTCCTCGTTCCCTCAAACGGTTTAAGTAATCGCTTATGGAAACGTCCGTGTAGATGTAAGGCTTGACCTCTGCGATATTCTTCTCCCAGGGGAGGAAACAGTAGACTCGTCTTCCGTCAGGCTGTATGCCGATTAGCTCATGGTTTTGCCAAGCTCTAAGATGGTCTTTTCCCAGGAAAGGCACGTTGAAAACAGGCTCATCTGTTCTGAAAATGCCTGGCAACAGCCGAGCCTCTTCTTTTCGTTCTTGCAGAATCCTAGCAATGGGCACTGCGTAATCAACCATCTCGGACTTGCCTTTCATGTTGAATGTGTAATAGGGATCGACCCCAATCTTTTTCATCGCTATTCTCAAGGCGACGGTCTCAAATTTCCTGCTGTTTGCAAAGGTGAACACCTGTTGGTTATAGATATCCATTCCAAGCTTTCTAATCCTCCTGATCGCATCGACGGTCTCAGGGGTGACTTCATAGGGGTGGGAAAAGTGAGTGACTACGCAAAGGCACCTTTTGCCCAACTCGTGGTAGCTTTCGAAGATCTCGCAAAGCTCTGGTGTGATCCTTTGAGGTACTGTTATTGGGGTTCTTGTGGCGATTCTTATGCTTATTAGATGAGGTATCTCCGAAAGGCGGCCCAGTATACGGTCGATCGAGCTATCTTCCAGGACCAATGGATCTCCACCAGTTACCAGGATGTCCATCATCTGATCGTGCTCTACAAACCAGTCTATCGCAGCGTCGACAGTTTCTTCTGGAGCTTTGGCTGATGGCATGAACGGAGTGGTTATCTCCCAGTTTCGTTGACAGTATACGCAGATTTGTGGGCAGGAATCATAAGGCTTGATTATGGCGACTCTCGGATAGCGCCGGGTCACCAGATCTATTGGAGACGTGTCATTCTCTCGCATGAAGTCGAATGCCCACTTTTTGTCTTTTCTATGTTTAATCATATTCTGGACGTAGCTTAAGGGCGGAAACACCTGCCGTCTCACCGCAAAGTCAAGATCGCTAGGCACAGGGTCCATGAGGTGAATATAGTGGGGAGTTACGCCGAAGGGAACTTTGTTCTTTATGGCGAGTTTGATCGATTCTTCACGAGATGAATCTAATTTTACTATTTTTGTAACTACTCAGCCCTTGACCACAAAATTTATTATGGTTAACGATATATTAATTCCTCGCAGTGATTGCAAATAATACAACGAATGGAGGGTTCAATGGACTTACCTACCGCAGATGAAATTTTTGAGGCACATCATCAAGGAGGAAAGGCAATCATCCAACTATTTGCCCGCACCTTCCAAGGCGTTCAAGAAATACAAGCAGAATTACAAGCCGTAAAAGCAGAATTACAGGCCCTGAAAGGTCAGCTAAACAAAAACAGTAAAAACAGCAGCAAGCCACCATCTAGCGATGGGCTCAAGAAGCCACGTACTAAAAGTTTGAGGAAGAAAGGTCGCAAGAAGAACGGGGGACAAGAAGGGCATAAAGGTCACAGCCTGAAACCAGTGGAAAATCCCGATCACATTGAAGTACACAAAGTGAGTCGTTGCATTCATTGCGGTGCCTCACTTGAAGATGTTGAAGTCGA
>Ga0208771_1001250_pt1 | contig 13746 bp, 3 predicted proteins | sample AntAceMetag02UKX_FD_184775 | JGI IMG/M metagenome (GOLD analysis project Ga0208771, IMG submission 184775) | Saline lake microbial communities from Ace Lake, Antarctica - Antarctic Ace Lake Metagenome 02UKX (SPAdes) (version 2) | ecosystem: Environmental > Aquatic > Non-marine Saline and Alkaline...
CAAGTTGGGATGGTACAGATAATTCTGATAAATCAGTATCAAGTAGTGTATATTTCTATAAAATGAAATCTAGTAACTACACTGCAACTAAGAAAATGATTTTGATGAAATAGCAGTTAACAATTAATACTCAGCAATTAGCCCCGGTTTGCCGGGGCTTTTTGTTAAGAATTACCTAAATTTTCCGAAAGCAAAGAATTATTGAGAGATACATAGTTTTCGTAAAATATTTTTGATGTATGAATTGCCTAGAGATTCCCAATCTGAGTTGGGAATAACAATGTAAGAAAATGAATTGACAGGTTAAGCGTGAAATTTAACTACTGGCGTTGTTGAGGAAAATAGATATATTTGCTGTTCTTAATATAAATTTATATGTGGATTTTTTTTTAAAATAATTATTAATTTCGAAAACTAAATTGAACTATTGCTATCGAATTTTAAGGTTTCTCATCCCAAACTGTTAATATCGAATTTATGGATTTTTAATTTTTAACCAAAACTATTTAAGGAGATTTTTATGAAAAAGGTAATAATTTTTGTATTAGTATTAATGTTCACTGCAAGTTGGGCATTTGCATTTGATCCTCCAGTTAATCTGGCTGTTGAAAGTAACATTAATGATGATTTTGCAACCTTCACTTGGGAAGCACCAGGTGCTGGAACATTATTTGAACTTATCCAGCATGATGGCAACAATGTAAATGGCTACTACGAAGCTTTCGATAGTGGTTATGGCGTTGTTTATGATCTTTCCGGTTACACAGATGTAACTGTAGAAATGCTTGATTTCCGTCATTCTTCCTGGGGACTTACAGGAATTTGGGACTATGCACTTCATATAGTAGATTGGGATACATATACAGAAATTGCTGTAGTAGAAGGACTTCAAACTACAGTTAATGATAACTGGGAATTAGAGATTGATCTTGGATCAGTTTCAGCTTCTGGCCTGGTTGGTATTTTCATGGAACCACAGGGAAATATTGCTGCAGATGCTTATCCCGACATTGATAGTGATGATGTGGGACCTGATGGGCTTTCCTACTATGGTCCACTTTCAAATTATGCTGGAATGGCTCTTTCAGATATTGGTGACTTCCTGATGGATCTTTGGATCATGGCTGAAGAGACAGATGAATTGGTTCAAGCTCCAAGATTTAAAGCTAACTTTGGAAACGGAAATGCTCGCATTGAAAATTCTATTCCTGATGTAAATTTTGTTACACTTAATCAGACAGCTACAACAAGAGATTTACTTGGCTACAATGTTTATCTTGATGAAGTTCTAGCAGGTAACACCCCTGATCTAATGTGGGAATTCACTGGTCTTGAGAATGGTGATGAATATAGCGCTGGTGTAGAGGCAGTATATGATGAAGGAATATCTGATCTAGTTGAGATCACTTTCCTTTATGAAGGAACACATGCAGAAAATGTAATTATAGCAGCTACACAGCTTAATAACAATTATCCAAATCCGTTCAATCCGGTTACAAATATTTCTTACTCAATTATAGAGACTGGTAATGTTACACTTGAAGTTTACAACTTGAGAGGTCAACTTGTTAAGACACTTGTTAATGATGTAAAAGAATCAGGTGACTATACAGCAAGTTGGGATGGTACAGATAATTCTGATAAATCAGTATCAAGTAGTGTATATTTCTATAAAATGAAATCTAGTAACTACACTGCAACTAAGAAAATGATACTTATGAAATAAAATAATATCAAACCCGACTTGGGTTTAGATTAACTCGAGTCGAGTTTATGTTCACTATTTTAGCACCGCGCCCCGGTTTCGATCGGGGCGTTTTTTAATACAGTGGCTTTATAAATTGCTTGAGTTCACAGCGTTCCAAATTTACCATAAGAATTATGAACATATATTATATTTTAAACTAACATTCTAGCTAAAGCCTCGAGATACTATAATCTGATCGATTATTTGCATTTGACACAAGAACAATAAAAAAAATATCAAAGTAATGAATATTGTGAAGGAGCAGAAATGATAAGAGCTAATGCATTTATGCTAATAATGTTCATTCTGGTTTTGTTAGTATCGCAACCCATCATAGAATTCGAAACATTAAAATATGATTTTGGCAGGATAAAAGAAGAGGAATGACCTCATAAAATTGATTTTGAATTCACTAATACTGGAGATCAATCATTTTATATACTAGATGTAACGGCTGGTTGAGGATGTACCGTACCCAGTTGGTCAACTGAGGAAATAGAATTAGGGGAAAAAGGAATTATATCAGTTCAATTTGATTCCAATAACAGACCTGGAAGTTTTAGTAAATCCATCAAAATTTTTACCAGCTTCAATGGTAAGATAATCAAATTGAAAACTAAAGGTTATGTGATAGTAACACCCGGCAAACTTAGAAAATCAATAGGTCATCTAGAAGCCAGTAACAATCAAGTTAATTTCAGGAAGATGTTTCTTGGTGCAAGGCAAACAAATAGAATAAATATCCATAATACTAAAGAAGATACAATGTATATCTCTCTTGCCAGCGAAATTGAGGGTATTGAAATTGAGATTGAGCCAGCTATTTTATATCCTGCAAATTATGGTGAACTTGTTATACATTTTAATTCTGAGAATAGAGACCTCGGTAAAAAAACGGAAATGTTCCAATTTAATATTGAATTTGCGAATAATATGCAGCAGGGATATTTAATACTTAATTCAAACATTATTTAAGATTTTTCGACATTAACACATGAAGAAAAGGCAAATCCTCCCCAAATAAGAATGTCTGTTAATAAAACACTTATGATCAAAGATTTAATTCCTGAATAAGTCAAGAACAGAAGTTATTGAAATTGAAAATACCGGGACAAGAAATCTTTATATTAGGAATATCCAATCTCTCAATGAAAAATTTACAATAGATCCAGTAAAGTTTATCGTAGAGTTTGGCAAGAAGGGTTTATTTAATATAAATATTTTACCTGATGCAAGTATGAATAAATTAAAATCAATTATCACAATAATCTCAAATGATCCTAAACAAAGTGTTATTAGTTTCACTATAATTGGTAAGGTTAATATGCCCGAAAAAGATTCCAGTAAAAATATGATCAAAGATATCCAAATTAGTGAAGCTACAGAAATAGTGAAGAGTTTTAAGGGTAGCAACGAGCTTGTAATTCTTGATGTCCGTACTGCAGATGAATATAATAATGGTTGTTTAGAAGATGCCGTGAATATTAATTTTACAGAATCGAATTTTAAGAAGATGATAAAATTATTGGATAAACAAAAAACATATTTGGTCTACTGTCAATCTGGGATTCGAAGTAAACATGCAATAGAATTAATGAGTGAAATGGGTTTTAATAAGGTCTATCATATGAATGAAGGTATCGAAGGTTGGAAAGCTAAACACTTAAAAATAGTAGACCCAAACTTGTAGTGTAAATTACCCGAATTGACCGATGAAGTTTGTAGATAAACAAAATAATTAAATTGCAAGACTTGACTCAAAAGCCACTAGGAATTCGAGTTAAAAATTGTCTCGAATTAAACAAATAACAATTATATTAACTTTCCGAAAGCAAAGAATTATTGAAGGTTAGATAGTTTTCAGAAAGTGTGTATGTTGTATAATTGCAAGACTTGATTCAAAAGCCGCTAGGAATTTGAGTTAAGAATTGTTCAAAGAAAAATTATACAATGAGACTAATTTATAAAGTCTTGAAGTTAAAAGAGATAGGGAAGTGAATGGATATTTTAAGATTTAAATCTTGAGGGCGTAAATGATTTATATAAAAGAAGATAAAGAAAATTTTCCGCTTTTCACCCACGTTATTAATGGAATTTATTAAATAAAATAATTAAGGATTTTATTATAAAATTGTTTGACAGCTAAAGGGGAAAAAATAACAAATGACGTTATGGATAAAAGAAATAATGTAATTGTTCTTATTAATATTGTTAAAAATTGGATTATTAAATGAAAAACAAGAACGTTAATATCGAAAACAAAATTGAAACATTACTATCGAATTTCAGGAATTCTCATTTTAAACCGTTAATATCGTAATTTGTGATTATTGATCGTTAACTAAAATTATTTTAGGAGATTTATATGAAAAAGATTTTAATACTTTTATTCGTTACTGTTTTTGCAGTGAGTGCATTTGCAGATATAACGCTTAGCTCTACCCCTATAAGAGAGACTGAGAAAACTAATCACAGTTTTTATACGCGTGATATCCTTTACGAACAGCTTGCGAATATTTCAACAGAAGGGGGAGTTACTTCTCAGAATTTTGAAGCTGGCATGGATACATATGATGCCGAAGGTGCTGATGAATTTGTAGTTCCTGTCGGAGAAACATGGACTATCGATGAAGTAGCTGTGCTTGGTGTTTACGCTGCTACTGCAACCGGTCCCTGCGACCTGGGAAACGTACGCTTCTATGAAGATGCTGCCGGTATGCCGGGAACATTACTTTATGAATATCTGGACGTTCCTGCCAGTCCTAATGCTACCGGAGACCTGGATTGCCTTATTCCGGATACGGTATTACCGGAAGGTACTTACTGGCTTGGTTTTCAGGGAAGCATGGATTACACTCCTTATGGACAATGGTTCTGGACCAAGCAAGCTGCACCTACTATAGGTTCTGAATTCCATTGGCGGAACCCTGGTGATGGCTTTGCTATGGGATTTACAACGTGGACTACAGGATCACTTCCATGGCCCGCACCAGATTATGTTGATTATAACCTTAGCTTTGGAATATATGGTACCAACGGTGCTCCTTCAACATATCCGGTATCATATGGTTCGGATAATGACTATGAATGGATCACAAATGTAACATTTGCTAATATCAATAATACCACAGCTGCAGACCCTGGCGGTTATGGAGATTACACTGCAATGGTAGCAGATGTTGTGATCGGAGAAACTCATGACCTTTCTACAACAATAGAGTTTGATTCGAATGATTACGTTACTGCCTGGATCGACTGGAATCATGATTATGATTTTATTGATGCCGGTGAAGAATACATTATTGCTTCTGGTGTATCTGCTATTGGACCTTTTACTGTTCCTGTAACGGTTCCTGCGGGTGCTTTTGTCGGTGAAACAAGAATGCGGGTAAGTGTGAAGTGGGCTGCTGCTCCATTACCTGATGAAATATTCTCATATGGGGAAGTGGAAGACTATACTTTAAGTATTACTGAAGCTTCTGGCTCTGTTGCTGAATATATTTTAAATACTGTTATCGACGGTGGTAATCCTGGTGGTTTGAACACTGATACAGATTCCTACACAACCGACTGGATAGAAGTAGCTCCGCCATCTCAAAATGCTAACATCTGGACTGCTGGCGCACTTCCGGCTGACTTTGACTTCCTGTTCTTCAATGAACCGGTTACAGATTACAAAGTAAGTCAGAATGGTTTGCTTACTTTTGACCTTACTGCTGCTGATCCTCCTCCGGATGTGAACGTGAATCTGCCTGATGCTACATGTCCTGATATGACAATTGCAGCCTTCTGGGATGAATTTACAGCAAATCCACCCACGGGTAGCAATGACAGAGTTTACACAAAAACATTCGGTACTGCTCCAAACCGTCAGGTTTGGTTCAAGTATCATTCTTTCGAATATTCTACATACAGTTTTGCCTATTTCGGATTCTGTCTAGAAGAAACTACTAACAGAGTTTACATTGTAGATTACAACTATTTCAGCGGTACCAGTGATGGTGCCACAGTTGGTCTGCAATATGATGCTACAACAGCTATTGAACAAGCCGATTCTCCCAACTATGTATTCCTCGCTGGCGGCTCTGGGAATGGTGATAATGACTACTACGAATTTATTCCGCTGATTCCCGGCGCTCCGGGTTATCCCGAAAATCCTGTTCCAGCTAGCGGCTCAATTGATCTTGCAGCTGCCGGCGATCTGATGTGGGATTTTGGAGTGGATACAGACACTTATGACCTCTGGTTCGGCCCTGCCGGTGCTATGACGGAAGTTGTTACCGGCGCTTCAGCTGGTGCTACAGGCAGCTATGCTTACAGTGGTTTGGCTTATTCTAACAACTATGAATGGCAGGTTATCTGTCATAATGCTGCGGTAGATCTCACCAGCAATGGCAGCGTCTGGAATTTCACAGTTATGAACGATCCGATATTTGCTCAGATTGGAGATTGCGTGACCACCGGTATGAGTCTTCCAATAGAGCCATATTACGGTTATTCCTGGTCTAACTGTATCTACCTCGCATCTGAGGTTATGACAAGCGGTGATATCACAGGTGTTCAATACCAGTATCAATCAACCGCTGGATTTGGACCCGATGACATTGTTATTTATATGGGACACACAACTCAAACTGAATTTGTCGATGGTGACAACTGGATAGATGTGACAACAATGACAGAAGTCTATAACGGTCCTTTCTCCGTTACTCCCGGCGCCGGAAACTGGGTTGGAATTACCTTCCCTGTTCCTTTCGCCTATAATGGAACGGATAACCTGGTGATTGGCTTTGATGAAAACACTCAGGGCTATCATTCCGGTACAGATGAATTCTGGTGTACCGACACAACTCCGATCCGCGGTATCTGCTATTATAATGACAGCACCAACCCGGATCCGTTGGCACCTCCCACAGCCAATGCTGTGCGTAATGCCTTCCCAAATGTAAGACTGAATGGACTGATTCAACCAAATGGTACTTTGTCTGGTTATGTTTATGAATTTGGCACAACAAATCCTATCGAAAATGCAAAAGTAGAATGTACTTGTGAAATGGATTACACCGATGCAACCGGATATTATGAAATTCCTGGAATTCTGATAGGTACTTATGATGCCACAGCTTCTCATGATAGTTATTTTGATGACACTGCATCAGTAACTATCTTGGATGCTACAGTTACAACTCAAGATTTCTATCTTGGCTGGGCAGAAATTATGGTAGATCCAATGGCTGTAAACGAGTATGTGGATCCAGGTGTTTCAATGGATGTGGTTTTCACAGTTACTAACAACGGACCATTTGATCTTGCATATAATCCTGGTCTGAATTTTATTTCTGATGAGATTAGAAAAACTCAATTCCACGGTTATACTGGTCCTGTTTCTTCCAGTATATATGCTGAATCTACTATAAGTACAAATGATGTTCCTCGCAAAACTATCAACAATAGTGATGCCATGTGGGATTTGCAATTTGCCTATGACGTAGATACTCCATCAGGCCTTGTCGGACTTGCCGGTGCGGAAACTGACGGAACTTATCTCTATGCAACAAAATGGTCTGGAACCGTAGGTGAGATCGCTAAATTCAATCTTGATGGTACCTTCGTAGAAACAATTACTATTCCTGGCGTGACAGGACTTAGAGATCTGGCTTATGATGGAACGTATTTCTATGGAAGTAATGCCAGCTCCTATATCTGGGAAATGGACTTCGATACACAAACACTTATCAGCACAATTACTACTCCAACATCAGTAAGATCTATTGCTTATGATAGCGACCTGGATGGTTTCTGGTACAATAACTTCTCAAGCGATCTAATCTTCGTGGATAGAACAGGAACTCAATTAAATACAATAGTAGCACCTCCAAGTATGTACGGATGTGCTTATGATAACCTTACAGCAGGCGGACCATACCTGTGGATCTTCACAGGAACTACTACTGGCCTTGGATGTCAGGCAGAACAATATGACTTGAACACTCTTACACTTACAGCTGTAACTCACAGTATAGATGGTGATCTTGGAGCCGGTGCTTATATCGCTGGCGGTATGTTCTTACAACCAGATCTGATTTCCGGTACTTATACTCTGGGTGGTTTGGCACAAGGTACACCAGACCTGCTTTATGGTTATGAACTTGGTGTTACAGAAACCTGGCTTTCTATTACCGATTCGGGACCTGGTGTTGTAATTCCTGGTGGAACAGCTCAATTCACTGCTACTCTTGATGCTACTGATCAAATTAACGGTGATGTAAGAACAGGAGAAGTTATTGTTAGTAATAACGCTATTACAATTGATCCTGTTGTTGTTCCCGTTACTATGAGTGTTGGTGGTGCTCCTGTTGCTCCAGATGTATTCTTCAGTGAATATATTGAAGGTAGCAGTTATAATAAAGCTCTGGAAATTTATAATGGAACAGGTGCTACAATCAATTTAGATGATTTCCAATTATGGCAAATATCCAATGGTGGAGATTGGTTTGAATATGCAATAGATTTCCCAGTGGGTTCAACTTTAGATGCTGAAGATGTCTGGGTTGTATGTCATACTGATGCAGATCCTGCCATGCTAGCCGTAGCAGACCAAATTCTTACTTTATACCACAATGGTAATGATGCACAGGGCTTGGCTTGGAATAATGGCACTGAACTTGTTCTAATTGATGTTATTGGTCAGGATGGAGCCGATCCTGGTGCAGGTTGGGATGTAGCTGGTGAAACTGAAGCTACTAAAGATCATACATTGATAAGAAAAGATGCTATAATGACGGGTAATACGGATTGGGCTCTTTCAGCTGGAACCAATACAACAGATTCGGAATGGATCGTTTATCCTCAAAATACATTTGATTATTTAGGTTCTCATGGTGCACCAACTCCAGAACTTGATCCTCCATCTAATTTATTTGTAACAGATCTTGGTTATGCAACTTGGAATGCTCCACCTGCTATAATTGCTGAAGATAACTTCGATTCCTATACAGTAGGTGATTATCTGGCAGTAGTAAATCCAGCTCTTTGGACAACTTGGAGTAACTTGCCAGGTAGCAGCGAAGATGTATTGGTTAGTGATGCACAAGCTAACAGCCCGTCCAATTCCATATTGGTAGAATTGAACAACGACTGTGTAATGATCATGGATGACTACACCAGTGGTGTTTATTCCATGGATATTGATATGTTTGTTCCCACAGGATTCTGCGGTTATTATAACATGCAGAAGACATCCGTTATTGGCACAGAATGGGCATGGCAGATCTATTTCCAAACTGATGGTACAGCTTTAGCTGATGCAGGTGCTGCAGGTGCCCTCACTTTCGCATTCAACCATGATGAATGGATGGATCTGAAATTAGTGATCGACCTCGACACTGACTGGTGTGATTTCTATTTCAATGGAGAACATAAAATAGGTTACCAATGGTCACTGGGAACTTTTGGAACACCTGGACTGCTTCAACTTGGTGGAATGAATATTTTTGGTGGTGCAAATTCAACAACCACAGATACTCCAATGTTCTATGTAGATAATATGGAATTCAAAGAACTCGTTCCTGCTACTGATGCTTTGATTGGTTACAATACATACATTGATGGAGCACAGCAAAATACTGCACTTGTTGCAGATCTCTTCTATCAATATGAAAGTCTTGTAAATGGTACAACTTATCTTGCAGAAGTAACAGCAGTATATGATGAAGGTGAATCAGATCCTGTAGATTTTACCTTTACTTATGTAAGTGGTGTTGTATTAGATCCTCCAGAAAACCTGTTAGTAGATAACCTGGGTTATGCGACCTGGGATGCTCCAGGCAGCGGTGGAGTTGTTTCTGAATGGTTACAGTATGATATTGACATTTTGGGATTCTCTGGAATTGGTGCTGAAGCTGCCGATTATAGCTTAATATGGGCTAGTAAGTGGGTACCAGCAGACCTTACTGCATACGATACAGGTTATGTAACAAAAGTAGCAGTAAATCAATATACAAATCCTACTGGTGTTGACTACGTAACAGAAGTTAGAATTCTTTCTGGTGACGGAACTACTGTTCTTTATACTCAAGATGTTACAGGTACATTAACAATAGGTTGGAACGAGATCGTTCTTGATTCAGCAGTTCCATTCGACAATACAGAAAACCTATGGATCGCTATGTATGCTGAACGACCAGGTGGTGAAGCTAACGAGCCTACTAGCGATGTTGCTACAGTAATGACTGATAGATACGATTTCTTTGCTTATAATGGTGCTGCATGGACTACTATCAACTTAGAGTATGGTATCAATGATCAAGGTTGGATGCTTAGAGGTTTTGTAAGTACTTCTCCTGCTGGTAGAAGTGTTGCTCTAGGTCATGTTAACATGGATCTTAAAACAAAGAAAGGTTATTACACTGAATATACCGGATCTACACCTACTGGTAATGGTATGATCGCTGCTGATCCTAATCACGAATATACAAAATTCAGCAGAGAAATTTCTCGCGATTTTCTTGGTTATAATACATTTATAGATGGAGCACAGCAAAATACTGTACTTGTTACAGATTTATTCTATCAATATGAAAGTCTTGTAAATGGTCAGGAGTATCTTGCAGAAGTAACAGCAGTATATGATGAAGGTGAATCAGATCCTGTCGAATATACATTTACTTATGATCCGCCAGCTATTGATCCTCCAACAAACTTTGTTGTTACTGATGCAGGTAATGCAACCTGGGATGCACCAGGTGCAGCATCTGGTTTCAATGATGGTTTTGAAACTTATGATGATTTCGCTTTGGAATTTGCTCCCTGGACACAGTATGATGGAGACGTATCTACCACATATTCAATCACTGGTTATACATTCCCGAACCAAGGTTATACAGGTTCTTATATCATATTTAATCCTAGCACTGTAGATCCTCCTATGACTGATGCAGATCCACACTCAGGTGACAAGATGGCTGCTTGCTTTGCTGCTACTAGCATGTTGAATGATGACTGGATGATCGCACCTGAAACCAACATTGTAGCTGGCGATGAAGTAAGTTTCTTTGCTAAATCTTATACAGATGCATATGGACTGGAAAGATTTAATGTAGCTGTTTCTACAACTGGAACTGCTCCTGCAGATTTCACAGTAATTTCCGGAACTTCTTATCTTGAAGCTCCAATAGATTGGACTGAGTATAATTTTGATCTTTCTTCCTATGCTGGAGAAAGTGTGTATGTAGCAATTCAATGTGTTACTGCAGATGCTTTCATCTTCTTCGTAGATGATTTCCATATTGGAGCACCAGCTGATGTTGTTTATGCACAAATTCCAACACAAAATGGAAATGCAGGAAGACAGATTTCAGAATATCGTCCAGGAAAAATCACTTTAACATCCAATTCTCGTGATTCTCGTGATCTACTTGGTTACAATGTGTATATAGATGATGGAACTGGTCCTGTGCTGCAAATTTTTACAACAGAGCTATTCTATAATTATTTAGGATTGACTATTGGAGTTACTTACGATGCAGCAGTTACTGCACTTTATGATGAAGGTGAATCTGTTCCTGCTGAATATACGTTTACATACGATCCGGGTACAAGTCCGATCATTACTGTAACTCCAACGACTATCAGCGAAGTTCTTGAACCTGATGAAAGCCGTGTTGTTGCTCTTAATATTCAGAATACAGGTGGAAGTGATCTTACATTCGATATTACAGTTGTAGAAACTGCAGATGCAATTGATAGAAGCAGAAGACCTGTTACTAAGCTAACTCCTGCCGTCTACGATCCAGCTAATATTGAAATTGATCCTAATATGGTAGAAATGGAAAATCCATATAACAGTGATGTTATGTTTGATCTTCAATTCCAATATCCTTGCGCAGTAGCTACAGGAGAAGCAGGAGTTGAAACTGACGGTAATTACATATATACAACAGAATGGAATGGAGCAGCTGGCTTCTTCCGTTATGAAATGGATGGAACTTATGTTGGTACATTTAACGTAGCAGGTGCTGGAAATGTTCGTGACCTTGCTTATGATGGTCAGTACTTCTATGGTGCAGCTGCAACTACAAGTTTGTATCAGATGGACTTTACTCCTGGTGCAGAAGTTCTTGTAAGCACAATAGCTGCTCCTGTAGCCTGCCGCGCTATTGCCTATGATGATGGCGCTAATGGATTCTGGGCAAATAACTGGTCTACAGATATCACATTGTTCGATATGAGTGGAGCAGTCTTGAATAGTTTCCCATGTCAAACTGCTATTAGTTTCTATGGTTTTGCTTATGATAACTTTACTACTGGTGGACCATTCCTCTGGGGATTCAGTCAATCTCCACAAAATACTCTTATTCAATTCGATCTTGCTACCGAACTTGAAACTGGTGTAACATTTGATGTGGGTGCGTTAGTTGGAACTACTGCCGGTATAGCTGGTGGAATGTTTATAGCTGATGGAATAGTACCTGGATTCGTTACGATCGGTTGCATAATTCAGAATGAATGGATCGTTGGACTTGAGCTATGTCCTGGTGATGAGCCATGGATATCAGTTGATCCTCTTACAGGAACAGTTGCTCCTGGAACATCAGAAACAGTAAATGTTACACTTGATGCTACTGGTCTTGCTTCAGGTACTATTAAAACAGCTGACATCGTTATTGCTAACAATGCCGGTGATGATGTTATAGTTGATGTTACTATGGAAGTTGACGATGGTCCAGTTTTCGTTGATCCGCCAACAAACTTATCAGTAGATGATGAACTTGGAATAGTTAGCTGGTATCCACCTGCTAACACACTCATTTTCGATGACATCGATGCTTACACACCTGGTGATTACATTGCAGTAGTTAGTGATAACTTTACAACCTGGTCTAATCTTCCTGGTGGTGCTGAAGATGCATTAGTTACTGATGCTCAAGCCAGCAGTCCTTCAAATTCAGTAGTAGTAGAATTAAATCAGGACCTTGTTCTTATCATGGATGACTATACATCAGGTGTATATTCATATGAAATGAAAATGTATGTTCCTTCTGGATATTGCGGATACTTTAATCTGCAGAAAACAAGTACTCCTGGTACAGAATGGGGATTCCAGATCTATTACCAAACAGATGGTATGGCGATTGCCGATATGGGTGCTGCCGCAGCTTACTCTCATGCCTTCAATCATGACGAGTGGATGGATCTTGAAGTGATAGTTGACCTCGATAATGACTGGGCAACTTACAAATTCAATGGTGCAGAAATTGGCGGATATCAGTGGACTCTGGGAACATTTGGAACTCCCGGTCTTCTTCAGTTTGGTGGAGTAAATATCTTTGGTGGAGCAAATGCAACTACGACAGATACTCCAATGTATTACTTTGATGACATTAGACTTACAGAGCTTGTACCAGCAACAGACGAGCTGTTAGGATATAATGTTTATCTTGATGGTATACAACAGAATACTGTAATTGTAACAGATCTTGAATACACCTATACTGGACTGGAAGAAGATGAGACTTACGATGCTGGTGTTTCTGCAGTTTACGACGAAGGTGAATCTGATATAGTTGAAGTTGAATTCACATATCATCCAGTTCTCATCTTCTTGCCTCCAAACAATCCTGCAGCAGTTGTAGAAGATTACAACGATGTACTTGTTACCTGGGAACTTCCTGGTGGAGCTGTTGAAGAAATTTCACATCACACTGGATACGCTGCTAATGGAATCGGAACAGGTGCAGCAGCAAGCTTTATCTGTGCTGCACGCTTTGATGATGTAGAACTATCTAGTTATTATGGCGGATGGTCACTCACAGGTGTGAATATATTCCTTCATTCATTAGACTTCAGTTATGTAGCAATACAGGTTTATGAAGGTGGCAGTTATGGTGATCCTGGCACATTGGTATATGAAGAAGATGTAACATCAGTAGCAGTAGCTGGAGAATTCACACCTCATCTATTAAGTACACCTGTACCTCTTGTAGCCGGTAATGAATACT
>Ga0208771_1001255_pt1 | contig 13700 bp, 2 predicted proteins | sample AntAceMetag02UKX_FD_184775 | JGI IMG/M metagenome (GOLD analysis project Ga0208771, IMG submission 184775) | Saline lake microbial communities from Ace Lake, Antarctica - Antarctic Ace Lake Metagenome 02UKX (SPAdes) (version 2) | ecosystem: Environmental > Aquatic > Non-marine Saline and Alkaline...
TTAGTTGTATTATTAGATGAGAAAATAAACCTGAATTGAGCAATATTTGCCAGATCATTTACAGAAGACAGGTCATAAGTTGACAATATCCATCCGTTGCTATTTCCTGTCCACATATCAATACCTGTTTGAGTTGTATTATACCAGTTAGTTCCGTTAGCATCATTTAAAACCCCAAGTGTTGACCAAAAACCAGTATTGTTTAAGTATTGAATCCGTCCACCGTCATAAGTATTTTGAGTGTGATAATAATGCCAGAATGATAAAGAATCTGGACTAACAAGTCCGAAAACAAATTTTGGAGTATAGAGAAAATCAAAGGAATTATTATTATAATTAGTATCAAGCTGTATCATCCATACATTACTCGAACTGTGAGCAGTATTAATAGTTTGAGCAGATGGAATTCCTCGCTGCCATTGATTAGCCAGAGTATCAGCAAGCCAATAATCAACGCCTTCGAAATTATCAAAATATGGAGGAGTTGTTAATAGTTGAATAAAAGAAGTAATACAATGTTGGTCATTGAATGTATTGCTATCTCCAACTAAAGTTGTATAAGCACAAATTGTATTTTGCCCTGTTGGTAATAAAATTGTCGGGAATGTATAATACAATGAGTCAAGAGGAAGAATAGTGTCTGTTAATGTTACTTTAACAGGAGTTAAGGAGTTAATTTGATAAGAAACATCAATAGAGTCTATAAGATCTATTCCATAATTTACAATAATAACTTCAATTGGTGTTGAAGCACTTGCAGGCATTGTTGATGGTTGAAGAATATCAACAATTCCACCATCCTGGTGAATTTTAGGAGCAATAGTAACGCTATAATCTTCGGTTTCTCCATAAGAATATGTTCCACAAGGAACAACTTGTGTTGTTGAACTTGCACTGCGTTCTGCTACTACTCGCATTTGTGTTAATCCATTCAAGGCTCCCGAAGGTATAACAATATTGCCTGTTACGGTAACAGGGTTGTTTGATGAAACGCTACTGTATGCCGTGCCAAATGCTGTTTCTGTTGCCTCGTCAAAAACACCATTTCTGTTATAATCAATATAAACTTCTACAAATCCGGTATAAGAAGATGAAGTTGCTGAGTTTATTTTTATAGAAATAGGATAAGTATTACTCGGAGCAATCATTGCAGGAGGAACACTAGTATAATCCGTATATAACTTATTGAATGGCGAAGGAGAAGTATTATTAATTGTTCCAAAAGTTACATTCTCAATATCATGGTATGATGTACTTGTTGCAGACGAAGGACAATAATTAGGAATCAAATTCTGTACGCTCTTCCAGATAGTGTCATTAACTTGAACTGAATCACAACTATAGGAAGTGTAAGCTTTGAAACTATATGAATTTCCAGGAATACTCAAATTAGCAGGAGTTCCAAAAGTATGACTATAGCTGCCACTTGGTAAAATGGTTGAAGTAATAGTGTCAGTTATTATTGCACCATTATTAATCTGATAACTAACAGGAATATTAGTTTGAGCTACAGTACCATAATTTTTAACTAAAACTTTTACAGGTTCTGATGCAGACAAATATATCGAACTAACAGGCTCAGCTAATGAGAATACTCCAACATCACATGCTTTAGGGGCAGATACATTTACAACAATCGGAACACGCACACTTGAACATCCTACAAGAGCTTCAAAGATTTCAATTTCTCTGAAATTAGGGTTTGATAACTGTGGGCCTGACGTTTGGAAAGATGTAAGTCTTAATTTAGTGGTTGTCACTATAGGGAAATTAACATCATTGATACATTGCATTGGTAGGTTTGAGAAAGTGTGGAATGTTACCCAAGAATTTCCATCCCATTTTTGCATAGTTGCACCAGCCAAAAATCTGGTATTATTCTGAGCATGATGAATAGTCATTTTATTAAAGGAACGAGCAGTTGGCCAAACAAAATCAATATAATTAACTCCGGGAGTTAAACTAGGAGGATTTGATGTTGAAATCCACATTTGTTGAGATCCACAAGTACCAAAATTAAGGTCATTTAAAGTACTGCAAGGTCCTGTATTACATGTGCTGGCATTAGCTATTGCCAATGGTGCTATATTGACGTTACCTGCCCCGAGATTTACCATTCCCGCCTGAACATAAAATGTATCTGCTGTGTATATAAGTGGTGTAGTATAATTTGGACCTGTTGCTAAAATTACAGATGTAGTATCGTCGGCAAACCATGTAAGCGGGTCTGATGAAGAAGCACTTAAAGTGGCTGGCGAAGCATAAGGTACAGTAATAGGTGAAGTAACAATTGGAGGTGCAGGTGTATGAAGTGAATTAACGTCAGTGTAAGCTGTATCATTATATGAAACATTATCACCTGTTAGATTTACCCATGCTGCAACATCAAATATTGAATCTATTGTAGTAGTAGAAAAATCAGCTAATGCAGCAAAAACAAATAAAGCACTATCTCCAGGATTAATAGTTAAACTCATGTTTTCAGTAATAATTGGAGATAAACCATCCAACTGAAAATGTGCTGTCATTGTTGTTGGTGTTGGTCCATTGATAGTATCAACGCCTATGTTCTTTATCCAAATCGCTACTGTATCAAGTCCTAAACCACAACCTTCTGCTATATCAAGAATTCTGGTTACATAAGCATCTTTAGATGGGATTCCGAAGAATGGCTGACAATATTCATCATTGAAGTAATTTGTATCTCCTGTTAATACTGTTTTTGCACAAATATTAGAATTTCCTGCTGTTGCTGTAAAGTTTGGCATTGTTACAGTGTCTGAAGCAAACGATAACAATGTGTCGTTATATGCAACTGAAACAGGAGTGCCATTATTAACGGAATATTGAATGTTCATACCAAAGATAGTGTCGGTTCCAAAGTTTGCTACTACAACCGAAACAGGTACACTTCCTCCTTCATTTACTATTGCATTTGCAGCAGGTTGAATAATTTTAAAAACTCCTGCATCTATTGGTATCAATGGAACTTCGTCGGCTCCTATTGTTGGCATTGGGCTACGTGGGTCTCCATCTATATCTTGTGTTACCGCTGATATTTGTGTTCCTAATGCAGATAATACAGTGGTTGTTAAGTGTAAATCTGTATTGCTTGTGAAAAGAGGATTTATACTTACCGAGTGTGCATCTTTACCACTACTTGCTTGTAAAGCAGCTAAATTAGCTTTTATTCCATTCCAATATACGAAATATGTTCCAGAAGTATAAAAATCATTATAGTCTGAAGTATTAACATAAGCATATGAAGTGAAATAGGCTGCGTAACCGCCGGCAGTATTTACAAATATATTATTTACAAATTTTTGCCCGATAGTATTTATTGAAGAATTATATTGGTAAAGTGCACGGGAAGATGTGTTACCACTAGTTATATTTACAGAATTATTATAATATCCAACATTATTACAATAGTAAGCATACAAACCATAAGTTGTACTTGTTCCTGTTGTAATGCTTATAAAGTTATTAGATACTAATCCTGGTGCAGAGGAACCAGCATATGAAGCGTAATTTCCATAATAGACTCTTAGACCATAATGATTATTATAGGTTCCACTCATTGCTATTTTATTTCCTGAAAAATTAAATCCGTTAAAGCAGTAACCGGTAATGATTCCGTAAACTCCATAAATATCGTCATGGATATTGTTATTAATTATTTGTATTGAATCATGATAGTAAGCATAAATTGTAGAATAATAATAGTTAGAAAAATCATTACCTTCAATAACAGTTCCTTTTTGCCAGCTCGTTGAACCAACCCCATATGTATAAATACAATAATACGCTCCTTTAATAGCATTATTTTTATAAGTATTATAATGATTTAAAGTTGTATAGTCATAAACACAATAATGACCGGAACTAGTACTCATATGTTCAATCACACAGTTTTCAAAAGTGTTATGTGTAGATACATTTGATATTAATATCACATATGATTTTGAAGTTGGTGCTTTAAGGGTTAAATTCTTGAATCTAATATATTTAGTATTATCAAGATTTACTACCCAATTACCAGTTGAACTTGCAGTAGTAGGATAAATTACAACATCAGTACTATCGCCTGTAACACCTTGAAAAGTAATTGTATTTATTGAAGATGTACCTATAATATTACCAATTGTAATTTGTTCATTATAAGTGCCGGAATCAACATTAAAGACAACCGGACCTGAAATACCTCCACAATTAATAGCAGCAACAGCATCACTAAAACTATTGAAATTTATTCCTGATGTTGGCATTGAATTTTTAATTGTATAAGTACCTGCTGCAAGTCCGACACACAAGGTTTGAACAGCAGTCGTGTCATTACTCTGGTCAGCATCTAAGGTATCATTAACACGAATAATGTAAGCATATACATAATTAAATCCTGTGAAATTATAAGGTGTAGTAAAAGTAAAATTTTGGGTCTGTGATGCTAGTAAAGTAATATTAGTAAAATCAGCTGTGTCAATAACAGTTCCATCAGTATAGGCTAATTTCAATGAGGTTATCGTATCAATTCTTGTATTACTCACACTTACCTGAATAGTTAAATTCCCGGTAGAGGTTATTGGTGGTAGAGGTGCAAGCCATGTTATTGCTCCATCAAGTCCGGGAATTGTATATTCATCAGCTCCAATATCGGGAGTAGGAAGACGTGTTTCTCCATCAATGTCAACAGTTATAGAAGGAATATTCATACCTGCACCATTAAGTTGTGATGCTGAAGCATGTAAATCGGTAGATGAAGTAAATCCGGGATTAACAGATTTTGAATTTAAATTTTTCCCAGTACCTGATTGTAATGCAGCTAAATTAGCTTTAGCCCCACTCCAATAAACGAAATAATTACCTGTAGTATAAAAATTGTTATTATCTGAAATACTTATAGCAGTAGGTGTTGAAAAATAACAGGCGTAGCCGTTTCCTGTATTACAAAAAATATTATTTAAATAATTTTGAGCACTTCCGCTTGATTGATAAAATGCTCTGCTCGATGTTGAGCCTGCGGTAAGATGGCAAGAATTATAGTAAATGTTTATATTATTAGAATTGTAAAGATAGATTCCATACCACGTACTTGTTCCGGTGCCTGTGAGACTAACAAAGTTATTAGCAATTACACTTGGATTGTTTGCAGTTCCATCTGCGTAATAAATATACATACCATAGTGAGTGGATGTGCCATGTATTTTTATATTATTTCCAATTACGTGGAGATTGCTACAATAATAAAATCGAGAGCCATAAACTGAAGTTGAACTTGTAGAATTTTCAACTGTATTTCCAGTAAAGATTAATGAATCCTGATAATAGAAATAAGGTCCATAATAGCGGAAGTTTTTAAAATTATTACCTTCAAAAACATTTCCTTTCTCGCGTAATGTAGTGTTTGAACCATAGAAATAAGTTATATAATATCCACCTTCAATAACATTGTTTTTAAAGGTGTTATATTCTTCTATACTTGATGATATATTGTAAATAACATAACTGGTTGATGATGATATTGGTAGTTTAATAATACAATTACTAACTGTATTATGGTGAGCTCCTGTCAATAATTCTATTGCTCTTCCTGATGCGGATGTGTTACTAATTGTTAAACTTTTAAATATAATATATTGGGATCCCGAAAATTTAACAACACCAACTGAGCTTGAGCTTGCATGAAGAACTACATCTGTACTATCACCTGTAACACCCTGAAATGTTATTGTATTTATTTGAGATGAACCCAAAATATATCCAATGTTAACACTTTCACTATAATTACCAGAATCAACATTAAAAACAACAGGACCGCAAACTCCATAACTGTTTAGTGCATTTACTGCAGCAGTAAAGCTAGGATAATCAGCAGAAGCACTGCTACCAATAGTGTATGTTCCGGATGGTAATGCAGTTTTATATATTGGAATATGTAATGTGTCATTATTTCCATTTAAATCAAATATGCCATTTGGATATGTTGACCAAACTTTTATATTATAATTAGTATTAGCACTTAAAGTCATAGTGTCAATAGGAATAATCTGTGTTAAACCAGGAAGAATAGTTCCACTAAAACTAACTGAATCAATATACACACCATTAACAGACCAGTGAATATTAGCAGTGTGTAAGGTGTCAGTTCCAAAGTTTCTTAGTTCAGCAGTAAAATTTTGGGAAATCTGTGGGCAAGGAGCTGTTGGAAGAAGTCCAACTATCCCTGCATCATTAGCGAGAACAGCAAATTCATCAGCTCCAATATCAGGAGTTAATGAATCCCTTGGATCTCCATCATAATCATCTAAAACAAGTAAATCAGGAATAGCAGCACCATCTAATCCTACATTAGAAGCATGTAAATCGGTTGATGACATAAATAATGGGTCTAAAGAAACCGAATGTACTTCTTTTCCACTTGCACTTTTCAAGGCAGATAAATTAGCTCGATTGCCACTCCAATATACGAAATAGCTTCCTGTAGTGTAATAATTATTATAATCAGAATAATTCACTGCTGTTGGTGTACTAAAGTAGGCAGCGTATCCTCCACCTGTATTAATCCAGTTATTATTTTTAAATATCACGTTATGAGTAGTGAGATTATATTGATAAAATGAACGACTGGATGTGCTTCCGGATGTAATATTAACACTATTGTATAAATATCTTGTTCTGTCAGCATTATAAGAATATATTCCGTAATTTGTTGATGTACCTCCAGTGATACTTATCATATTGTTTGAAACTAAACCCCATGCTGTAGTTGTATTATTATAATTCGCATAATAAACGCGCATTCCATAAGAATAATTCGAAGCGTTAAGGTTGATAACATTGTTCGAAATATCATACCCATTAAAATTATAATAAATGTACATTCCGTAACAAGTTGTATTAATCTGGTCATGGATGTAATTGCCTTTAACCATTACAGAATCTTGATAATAAACCATCATTCCATAATAGTAGAAATTCTTTATTTCATTATTTTTAATTACATTGCCCTTATCCCAGACGATAGAACTAGTACCATAAATATACATTCCATAGTATCCACCTTCTATTTTATTATTTTTAATGGTGTTATAATTATTTCCACCTAAATATAAAACAACAGGACGTCCATTGGAAGATGTTGTCAGGTTAGAAATAATTATATTGCCATCAAGAGTATTATGGTGAGAACCATTTGTTATGTGAACACCATAAGCATATGAAGCACCTGTTGCTTTTATTGTAATCTTTTTAAATATTATATTATTGGTATTGTCAAATTTCAAAACAAAGTTATTTCCCGATCCGGTAGCTGCATATTGAATAGTTACATCTTGTGGATTTCCGCTTGCTGATTGAAATATTACTGTGTTTATACTTGATGTTCCAATAATTCCTGGTATTGTGATTTGTTCATTATAGATTCCGGCATTTACATTAAATACTACCGGTCCACAAATTCCATTAGCTATCAAGTCGTTTAGTGCACTTCCAAAGTTCAAATAATCAGCAGTTGCACCTCCAATCGTATATGTTCCTGAAGGAAAAGATGTTTTTAATGAATTTATTGTAAGGGTATCATTTGAAGGATTTCCATCGGCTGGTCCATTTGGATTTGATGACCAACTTTCAAATTTGTAATTAATTCCCTGGATGAAGATATATTGACCAATGTTTAAATTTATTGTTTGTCCAGCTAGAAGAGTATCATTAAAATTAACTGAAGTTTGCAAAGTATCATTAACAGCCCAGTTAATAATTGCTGTAAATAATGTGTCAGTTCCAAAATTCCTTAATGTTACAATTATATCTGATGTGTCTCCGGGGCATGGACCAATTGGCGATACTAATGCAAAAATTCCTGCATCATCAGCAATAAGCAAAAATTCATCTGCACCAATATCAGGACTTAGAGTATCTCTTAATTGACCATCTATATCTTTTATTACAAGCGAATCTGGTGAAGCAGCTTGATCTAAACCAACAGCAACAGCATGAAGATCTGTAGCTGACATAAACTGTGGATTTACTGAAACCGAATGAACATCTTTTCCGCTTGCACTTTGCAAAGCACTTAAGCTTGTTTTATTACCACTCCAATATACGAAATAGCTTCCTGTAGTATAATAATTATTATAATCAGAATAATTCACTGCTGTTGGTGTATTAAAGTAGGCAGCGTATCCTCCACCTGTATTTACCCAGTTATTATTTTTAAACTTTACAGTTCCTGTGCTGTTATATTGGTATAAACAGCGGCTTGATGTGTTTCCTGCTGTAATGTTTACAGTGTTATAAAGATAAGTTGTATTGTTTGAACGATAAGCATAAATTCCGTAATTCGCACCTGAACCGGATGTAATGCTTATCATATTGTTTGAAATTAATCCCCCAGCTACTAAATTATTATTATAATTTGCATAATAAATTCTCATTCCATAGGCATAATTCGATGGATTAAGTTCAATTCTATTGTTCGAAATATCATACCCATTAAAATTATAATATACGTACAATCCGTAACATGTTGTATTAACTTGATCATGAATATAATTGCCTCTTACCATAACAGAATCCTGATAATATACCATCATACCATAATAATAGAAGTCGTGAATTTCGTTATTCTCAATAACATTACCTTTAGCCCATGTAGATGAACTAGTACCGTAAATATAAACAGCATAATAACCACCTTCTATTTCACAGTCTTTTACAGTATTATGATGATTGAGTGCACCTCCATATATTACAACTCCCCGACCATATGAAGAAGTAGTCACATCTGATTTAATATAACATCCATCAAGAGTGTTATGATGTGAACCTGCAGTCATTTCAAATGCATAAGCATAAGAAGCTCCTTTAGCATTAATAGTAACATTTTTAAATGTTATATAACTCGCATTACTCAGCCTAATTACATAATTATTAGCAGTTGAAGATGCCGCAAATTCAAATTTCACATCTGCCGGGTTTCCTGTTGAAGATTGGAATGTTAAAGTGCTTGAGTCAGAAACACCCAATACTGATGCAAATAATTGTTGACCATATGTTCCTGGTAAAATATTTATTGTTGTATGACCACAAACACCAACATTATTTATAATGGTATATAAACTTGCAAAATCAGGAAAATCTGCTGTAGGGCTTCCTAAGGTAAACGTACCAGACAGACAGACATAAGCTTGAGTTACCGCTGTATCATTTTGATGATAACCATCTGCACTATCATTTGGTAAGCTTGTCCAGGCTTTGAAGGAATACACTCCGCCTAAGAAAGTTTCACTGCCAATTGTTACATGGGTAGTATCGTTATACAATAGGTTTCCTGTCCAAGCAAATGGGGTTTGTACAACTCCATTTACCATATAACCAATTGTGACTTTTTTTAGTGTATCGGCAGCATAATTCTTTATTGCTACTTTAACAGGATGAGTAGAGTTAGCTGTTACAGCTCCTACTGGAGATACTATTTCTGTTACTCCTGCATTATATAATGGCATTGCACCAACATTAACTGTTACAGCTTTAACAGCACTTGGGCAACCTAAGTATAAAGCTTCAAATATTTCTAGTTCCCTAAAATTAACATTGGATTGTTGAGAGCCACCAACAGTAATATCTATTATCCTTAATTGTGTTGTAGAAATAACGGGGAAATCTATATCGTAGTTGCAAACTCCAACAGCTTGCGTGAATGTTGAGTGATTAACCCAGGCTGCTCCATTCCAAATTTGAATAGTTCCACCTGTTAGAAAACGAGTAGTAGATGAACCAACATGAATAGTCATTTTATTCATTAAGTGAGGAGTGGGCCATACAAAGGTTACATTTACAGAAGAACCTGGATTTGATGAAGATGAAGTTATCCACATTTGTTGTGATCCACATGTGCCAAAGTTTAAATCATTAAGTGTACTGCAGGGTCCGGTATTGCATGCTGGGGATGCAGAAGCGACTGCCAAAGGTGCAATATTGCCACCAGCTGCACTATTATTGCCCGCTTGCACATAGTAAGTTGTTGTATCAAAAAGTACTGGTGTTGTATAATAAGCACCATTTTGAATTAAATTTTGCGCTAATGGGTCAGAATACCATGAGATAGAATCAGTATGGGTTGCATGCAGAGTTACAGAAGTTCCAAAAGAAATTGTAGTATCATTTATTGCAGGATAAGGTAAAGCTACTTTTGATTCCAGTGAGTCTGAAATTGTATCATTTAGTTGATATGGGTCATTTACCAGATTAACCCATGCTTTAATCTGGTAGTTTGTATCAACAGTTGAACTTAAATCAATTGTTGCAGAGAAAGTATAATCAAGTGTATCACCAACAGGAATTGTATTGCTTACTGTTTCTGTTGTTACAGTGCCATTGTCACGTTGAAAACTTGCAGTGAGTCCACCACTAATTATTCCACCACCATTATTTGCTATTCTTAACTTTATTACTTCATTGCTTAGCCCACAACCTGAAGGAAGCGCAAATGGTAATTGTATTTCTTCAGCACTTGCCTCCTGATTAGCAGGCACCCAAACATTTATATTATCTAACAACCAACCATAATTACCGGCTGAACCTGTATTATTTGCATCAGCCAGCACAAATCTAATCTTCGCTTGTGATGTATTACTGATATAAGAAGACAAATCAAACTTTTCATGTTTCCACCAAGCATTAGTTGGAATAGCATTATTATTGGCTGGTAACCAATCACCATAAGATGTTGCAGAAAACTTAAAACCAATTGAATTGAAGGATCCATTTCCTAAATAACCCAAGGTTAAAGGGGTCCAAGTTGCACCATTATTATTAGAAACTTCAATATATGCTGCATCCCAAAACTCAATTTTTGCTATTTGGTCAAATTCAAGATAAATTAACGAGGAGCCTGTAGTAGAAAAAGCATTTGATGTAAGGAACAATGTGTCAGATTGCACGACAGTAGCTGTATCACATCGCATTCCACTTACTGATAGTTGAGTTGATATACCCCATGCTCCAGAAACTATTGAACTTGAAGTTACATGGCTACCATAAGGAATTGTGTCAAAGTTTTCCCAAAAAACTGGATTTTGACTGAAAACATTAAATGCTACAAATAGTGCGACTACTAATAAAATATTTTTTTTCATTTTGAACGGGTTTTTTGTTAATATAATGATGAATTAATGAAATGGTAAATTTGTTTTAAGGTTTTGTTTTAAGGCAACAAATATAAATAATCTTTATTAATAGACAATATTTTTCCCAAAAGGTTTAATTATAATAAAAATATTTATTAAATTATTAATAAATTGGTAATAGATTTATCGTTAGTATAAGTGTCTTATACTCTTGATTAGCATTATAAATTAAAAATACAGAATAGAAATTATGCTACCTTAAGTTTGGAAATATTGGTTTTATTTAATTTGCTTTCAGCATAGGATAGGTTAATCTTAAGATTTTTTACGTTTTTATTGGAAGGTAATTTAAACATAGCATCAGTAAGAATAGCTTCAATTATTGAACGCAATCCTCTTGCTCCTAATTTGAATTCAATAGCTTTATCAACAATAAATTCAAAAACGTCTTTTGAAAAAGTAAGTTTAATATCATCCATTTCAAACAGTTTTATAAATTGTTTGGTTAATGAATTTTTTGGTTCTGTTAAAATTCTTAATAAAGTTTCTCTATCTAATGGATTAAGATAAGTAACAACAGGTAAACGACCTACAATTTCAGGAATTAATCCATAACTTTTCAAGTCTTGAGGTGCAACATATTGTAATAAATTATCTCTTTCAACATATTCTTCATTTGTATCAAAGCTATAACCTATTAAATTTGTTTGCATTCTTGCACCAATCTTATTATCAATTCCATCAAAAGCTCCCCCGCAAATAAATAAAATATTTTGTGTGTTTATTTGAATCATCTTTTGTTCCGGATGTTTTCTTCCACCTTGAGGAGGAACATTAACTGTAGCTCCTTCAAGAAGTTTTAATAATGCTTGCTGAACTCCTTCGCCTGAAACATCACGAGTAATTGAAGGATTGTCGCTTTTTCTTGCAATTTTATCAATTTCATCAATAAAAATAATACCCTTTTCAGCTGCTGCGACATTGTAATCTGCAACTTGTAATAATCGTGATAAAATACTTTCAACATCTTCACCAACATATCCTGCTTCTGTTAACACTGTAGCATCGGCAATGCAAAAAGGCACTCTAAGCATTTTAGCAATAGTTCGAGCCATCAATGTTTTTCCTGTTCCAGTTTCTCCAACCATGATAATATTTGATTTCTCTATTTCAATATCATCATCTTTAATTTTTTTAGGGGGTTGTTTTATTCTTTTATAATGATTGTAAACTGCAACTGAGAGAATTATTTTTGCTTCTTCTTGCCCAATAACATATTGGTCAAGATATTTTTTTATTTCTATCGGTTTTAGTAGTTTAATATCGGAAAGTACATCACTTTTTTTTGATGTTAATTCTTCTGCAACAATAGTCTGTGCTTGAGTTATACAAAAATCACAAATATAACCGTCAATGCCGGCAATTAACATATTTGTATCTCGTTTTTCACGACCACAAAAAGAACATTTTTCATTTATTTTGGGCATAAACTTATTACGATATTATACTTGTTTAGGTTACTATTATAAGAAAATAACAAATTAAAATGTTTTTATTTTGAAATGTTATTTTTGATTTTATTTGTTTTTGTAAGAACTTCATCAATCATACCATATTCTTTGGCTTCTGCTGCTGTCATCCAATAATCTCTGTCAGCATCTTTCCAGATTTGTTTATAGCTTTTATTAGAATGATTTGCAATAATATCGTATAATTCTTTTTTAAGTTTTTGTATTTCCTTAGCGGTAATTTCAATATCGGAAGCTTGTCCAGAAATGCCTCCCATGGGTTGATGAATTAAAATTCTGGAGTGTTTCAGGGCAGTTCGTTTTTTTTCTGTTCCTGAACATAATATTATAGCTCCCATTGATGCTGCTATTCCTGTACAGATTGTAGCAACATCAGGTGCTATATATTGGATTGTGTCATAAATGCCTAAGCCAGCATAAACAGCTCCACCAGGTGTATTCAAATATATTTGTATGTCTTTTTTAGGGTCAACTGATTCAAGAAAGAGCAACTGCGCCTGAATAATATTAGCTACATAATCGTCAATAGGAACTCCGAGAAAAATTATTCTATCCATCATTAATCGTGAAAAAACATCCATTTGAGCAACGTTTAACTGACGTTCTTCAATGATTGTAGGAGAAATATAATTACTTGTGATTGATGTGTATTTTTCAAGGCTTGTGCTGCTTATTCCCCTATGTTTTACAGCATATTTTTTAAATTCGTTATTGTTTATCATGTTTGAAAATTTTTTAATTTTATTTGTTTGCTAATTTAATAAAATCTTCCATACTAATATTTTTATTATTTAATTTTAGTAAAGATTTGAAAAGTTCAACTAATTTTAAAACAACTAACATATTAACTACATTACGAACTTCATCTTCTTTTTTCATCATATTGCCAGCAATTTCGTCAATGAATTTAGTGTTCTTTTCATCAACTTGAGGAATATTCATTTGAGAAAGAATAAGTTTTTTAAAATGCTCTTTTATTTCTTCTTCAGTAATCTCAATCTTATTTTCTTTAACTAATTTGTTTTCTATCAATTGCCATTTCATT
>Ga0208771_1001256_pt1 | contig 13694 bp, 14 predicted proteins | sample AntAceMetag02UKX_FD_184775 | JGI IMG/M metagenome (GOLD analysis project Ga0208771, IMG submission 184775) | Saline lake microbial communities from Ace Lake, Antarctica - Antarctic Ace Lake Metagenome 02UKX (SPAdes) (version 2) | ecosystem: Environmental > Aquatic > Non-marine Saline and...
TTTATTAACAATTTCGTTTCCAACGGATTGTAAATTAAATTATAGACGAGAATTTGCTTTGGAATTTCAATCTCATAATTAATTGGACTTGCATTCACTTCAGGATACATCCCGACAGGAGTTGTGTTTATCAATATTGAAGCATTCTGAATTTCGTCGGTAAAAAAATCTGTTGAAAACGAGATGGAATTAATTTTATTGAAGGAGGTAATATTATTCATTTCTATCTTTAATTTATCTGCATTGTGCTGAGTCCGATTAAAAATCTTAATTTCTCCAATTCCATCTTTGATCAAGGCATAAATAACCGCTCTTGCCGAACCACCTGCCCCGATAACAATTGCAGTTTTACCCCTAAGTGATTGCCTGAATTCACCTAATGATTTTAAAAATCCAATCACATCCGTGTTGTAACCAAATAGTTTGTCATCTTTAAATAATAATGTATTGACAGCGCCAAGTTGTTTTGCCTCTTCAGAAATTTCATCAACATAAGACATAATTGTCTGCTTATGAGGAAGTGTTACATTGATCCCTTTAAATTTCAACAAGTTGAAACTAAATACAGAATCTTCAAGATCTTCTGGGGTAACATGAAAAGCATGATAGCAATAGTTCAATCCTAATTTTTCAATGACAAAATTATGCATAATTGGAGAAAGACTATGACCAATTGGATCTCCAATAACCCCCAACATTTTCGTACTTGAATCAATCATTTCTTATTTCCTCTAATTTCTGGAAAAAGTCAGGAAAAGAAATATCAACACATTCTGGATTCTTAATCGTTGTAATTCCTTCAGCCAACAACCCGGCAACAGCAAATGCCATTGCAATCCGGTGATCCCCGAAACTATTTATTTCAGCACCGCTTAATTTTTGTTTCCCTTCAATGATCATTCCATCGGCAAGTTCTGTGATATTTGCACCCATTTTCTTTAAATTTTCAACGACTGCCGTTATACGGTCGGTCTCCTTTACCCGTAGTTCTTTTGCATCTTTAATAATAGTCTGTCCTTCTGCTTGAGTGGCTGCTATTGCTAAAACAGGGATCTCATCAATTATTCTTGGTATCAGCGCGCCTCCAATTTCAATCCCAATTAATTGATTATAAAAAATATCAATATCAGCGCTTTTTTCGTTATTATGTATTTTTTTATTTTTAAGTCTAAAGTCAGCTCCCATCATTTTTAATAGATCAAGTATGCCCGTTCTGCTTAAATTGATACCAACATTTTTGATTTTTAATGTCGAATTTTTAATAATTGAAGCAGCAACAAGAAAAAATGCAGCCGAAGAAATATCTCCGGGAATGGTGAGAGAATTTGCTTTTAATGAGGGAAATCCATTAATGGAGACACTATTTTTTTTTACAGAGATATCTGCCCCTAAATATTTCATCATTCTTTCGGTGTGGTCCCTGGATTTAGCTGGTTCAAAAACTGTTGTTTTCCCCTCCGAAAAAAGTCCAGCTAACAACAGACATGATTTTACCTGGGCGCTTGCTACTTTCAATTTATGATCAAATCGTTGGAGTTTAGCTGGACTAATATTCAGAGGAGCAAATTTATTTTGCGTTCCACCTATTTTAGCACCCATTAACTGCAATGGCTCAATAATTCTCTTCATGGGACGTTTTTGCAATGAAGTATCACCTGTTAACGATGATTCAAAATTCTGTCCGCAAAGAATTCCTGAAAGCAATCTCATCGTTGTACCAGAATTACCAGCGTCCAATATTTTACCTGGTTTTTTTAATCCGAGTAAACCACGCCCTTCAACAATAGTTTTATTTCCTTCTGTCGTAATTTTTACTCCAAGATCTTTCAGGCACTGCATTGTGCTTTGAACATCCTGGCAGGTTGCTAATCCAAATATCTCTGATTTTCCTTCAGCTAATGCAGTAAACATCAATGCCCGATGAGAAATTGATTTGTCACCAGGAACAGTTATCGTCCCACAAATTTTATCATTTTTTGTTATATTCATTCTATCTTTTCCGGCAAAAAAATCCTTGTTCTGTCAGTAAAGCAATCGCTTTTTCCCTGTTTTTTTCAGATTCAAAAGAAAGCCTCATTGTGCCGCCCTCTAATAAACGCACCTTCAATACTTCAATATCCCTGATATTGATACCTTTTTTAGAAAGCGTATTTGATATTTTAGCAATAACCCCTGGTTCATCTTCCACAAAAACAGTGATGTCGTAATTTGGATGAATAAAACCTTTTGTATCTTTGGGAATTGATAATCGCGTTTTAGCCGCATTTTCAAATTGAACTTGTAAGTTCGGTTGATTCAACAATTTTTTGAACGCTGTTAATTCTACGATGAATTCATCAATTACTTTCAAAATATTATCTGAATTTGTCGCACAAATATCTTCCCACATCTCAAATGGGCTGGAAGCGATTCTCGTCATGTCTCTGAAACCGCCTGCCGCAAGTTTCAAATAATTTAGCTCCTGCTGATTGAATTTTCCAACATAATTAACAAGGCTGACAGCTAACACTTGTGGCAGATGGCTAACTGCTGAGGCAATTTTATCATGAACAGCGGCATCTATTATTAATACTTTAGCGCCAATAAGTTCCATTATTGAAGTAAGTTGTTCCAGAGACTTGGGAGGCGTGTTTACGGTTGGAGTCAGGATATAAAAACAATTCTCAAAAAGAAACGGATCCGCGGCTTCCAGTCCATTTTTTTCCGATCCAGCCATTGGGTGTCCACCGATAAAAACAGCATCTTTTTGAAATTCTTTTTGGGCTAAATTGACAATGAGCTCTTTTGAACTTCCAACATCGGTTACAACAGCGCCCTTTTTAATTGATGATGCAACAGGTTTCAAATAGTGAATTATTTGACTAATATTTGTCGATAGAATGACCAGGTCTGCATCGCAAACATGTTTTTTAATTGAAGAAGGCTCATACCCTCTATCAATAATTTTATGCTCAATTGCCTTTTTTATAATTTCCGGGAAATCAATACCAACAATTTCTTTACATATTTTGTTTCGTCGAAATGCCAATGCCAACGAAGCGCCAATCAGCCCGGTACCCAAAATATAAATTTTTTTAAAAAACATAAGAAATCCTTTTACATTTTTTTCTTAACAGCTTTGGCAATGATTTTCAATTCATTCATTAGTTCACTAAACTGCTGCGGATACAATGATTGAGCTCCATCCGAAAGAGCTATTTCAGGTTTTGGATGAACCTCAATCATTAGACCGTGCGCTCCCGCGGCAATTGAGGCGCGCGCCATTGGAAGTACTTTATCACGGCGACCAGTGGCATGACTGGGATCGACAATAATTGGAAGATGACTTAATTTTTGAATCACAGGGATGGCGGACAAATCCAGCGTATTTCTTGTGTAATTTTCAAACGTACGAATGCCTCGTTCACAGAGGATAACCTGGTAATTTCCCCCAGACATAATATATTCAGCAGCCATCAGCCATTCTTCAATTGTTGCGGACATCCCACGCTTTAGTAAAATTGGCTTTCTAATTTTACCTAATTCTTTTAACAGCCAGAAATTCTGCATATTTCTTGCTCCGACCTGAAATATATCGACATAATTGGACATCATTTTTATCTGGCTAACATCCATCACTTCTGAAACAACAGCTAAATTATATTTATCGCCAGCTTCCCGAAGATATCTTAATCCTTCCTCACCCAAACCTTGAAAAGAATAAGGCGATGTTCTCGGTTTAAAAGCGCCTCCTCTCAGTACCTTTGCGCCATTTTGTTTCAAAAGATTTGCAGATTCGAATAACAGGTCTCTTGTTTCTACTGCACACGGACCTGCGATAATTATAATTTTGTCCCCACCGATTTTAACATCCCCAATCTTAATAATCGAATCTTCATGCCGAAATTCACGGCTCGCTAATTTATAGGCTTTGGTAATCGAAATAACTTCTCTGACTCCGGGAAGCAATTCTAAATCCCGTTTGTCAACACCTCTTTTATCGCCAACAGCGCCCAAAACCGTTCGCTCAATTCCATTAGATTGATGAACCTCAAATCCCAGCTCCATAATTTTTTTTGATACATGTTCGATCTCTTGATCTGTAGCGTGATCCCCCATTATTATAACCATTTTTTAATCCTCCGATTTATTGATTCTATTTAGCGTCTGTAAATTTCTGCATTCATAAATAATAACTTTGAAAATATTTTTTATTGCCTCGTTACCTAAAGGACTCTTATTTTTTAGTTGAATTTGCTGCAGTATTTTTAGCTCTCGCTCTTGATTGAAAACTGGAAGATTGTTCAAAATTTTTATTTTGCCAATCTCCATTGTTAGAGATGCGCGGTTTTTTAATAACTCCAGAATATTTGAATCAATCTTGTCAATTTTTTTTCGTAGATCATCAATCGTCATTTTAAACTCCCAACCTGGACAAGCCAGAATAAAAAAGAATGGAACACGGATAGAACGGATGCAACGGATTTAACGGAATTTCTTTGTAAATCAGACGAATCCCTTTAATCCGTTCTATTCTTTAAATCCGTGTTCTAAAAAATTTTTGCACTTTATTCTTCAGCAAATCAATGCTCCAAAAAGATAGCGCATCTTCGATCTATTGTAAAAATCTGCTGCAGGAAGATTATGAACTTTTTAGATACTAAAATAAAAAAAACCCGCTAGCTTTTTTGATAGCGGGTTTTTTTTAAATCATTCTAAACGATCAGGTTATCAAGCCTGTTATTCTCCCACTATCGATATTATAATAATATCGATAAATAAAATAATAAGTAAGATTGAATATGTGAGAAAATTTGTGCTTCATTTATTCCCTGATAATTACGTTTTTTATTACGTTGAATAAATATAAGAATTAATGAATCCTTTGTCAAGACTTTTTTTGTATAATCCCAAAATTTGGTTGCTTCAGATAAAAACAAATAGTTAAATGATGATAAAATTTTATATATTATCAAAAAAATCTTTTTTTACAAAGTCGGTTAAAAATGTAATCGATTTTTGAAGCAACTGGGATATTTCAGCAGTTTTACCCACAACAGCAAATGATAAACGTTGAGTTCTATTCCTAAGTTTGACAAAAACGGTCTCTGGTTTTATAACCAGATTGGATTCTCTCGCCATGGCAACTTAAACGAAAATATTATTCATTTCATTAATAAAAGTTCCCACGGGCTTTCAGCCAAACAACTTGCTGATATCCTGTCAATTTCTTGCCATGCTGTTTTAAATCATATGTACAACAGCGGAGCCATTGACCGCTTTAAAAGCAAATCAGATTTTATTTATCTTTCTTCTACAGACAGGAAAAAGAGACAGCAATTAATGCGCTTACAGTCTCAAACAGTTACAGTAAGAGCGCCCCAGGAGTTGAATCCACAAACAGTGGTCTATGTTTTGGTTGAATACATTAAGAATCCTCAGTCTTCTTTTTATGAGCTTTCTAATGCGGTGGTAAAAAGATAGGTCATTGCCGCACCAAAAGCGATTGCTCGGTTTTTTGATAAACACGATTTAAAAAAAAACTAAAGCCACTGAAATGTTAGTCTATTACCTGATTTTGTGGATTCTGGACCATGCATCGGACGGTAATGGTTATGGCTTCCCGTTTGATCAGCGATATTTAAACTTCTATGAACGCTTGCATGCATCGTCCCGAAACTTCGGGACTCAATGAAGTTAAAAATTATTATTCAACAACAACAGATAACGATGCCATGGTGTGGAAACTTTATCATCTCATCCAAACTATTGTTGGTGATTCGGCTCTCAAAAGTACTGTGGCGCTGTTTAAGACAAAGCTGTCAGTTTTTTCGCAGTTGCGTCAGGCACTTGCTGTTGCTCCGGAAAAGGCAAGCAAAGGGCTGAGGCAAAACTCTGAAACCGCATCTTTCCAACAATTGGAACAAATTAAAACCGCAGTAGAGAGTTTTGTGCAAACTCTGGAGCAATAAATTAAAGGGACAAAAGACAAGCCGCTGCGGGCAAGTTTTATTAGTGTCAAAGAACGCATCTTTTTATATTGGGACTGGCTGTTTGCTGATCCTTTTATTGTTGTAGTAAATGGTGAAAAAAGATGTTCTTTATTCACCGCACCAATAATATCATGGAACAGCAATTTCGCTTATTTGCATATAGCTACCGACGGGTTCATGGTAATCGTTCCATTCGTCGCAATTTGGAGAATATCCCATAATATCTGCCGTTGGTAGCAAATTTAAAAAATCCAGATTATGTTAAGCTCGTCTTTCTTGACGAGTCGAAAATGGCTAAAAAGTTTTCAGAAATCGATGTGAAAACAATCAGGACAATGGCAACAAAACATCACAGCAACAAAAAGAACTTGGTCTCAAATAAAACTAAACGTAAATTACTTCGCCAAGCTCAGTTTAAAAATCAATTGAAAATTGCTTTTGCTGCTGTGGCGGGGTGACTTTAATGATTAATTCAACTAAGTTTTGGGATCATACAAATGGAAGCACCATATTTTACACAATTTATTAAAATGACATTGTAAATTTAAATCCCACAGAAAAATTTATCTTTCCTTTTTCTTAATTCTGCGGCAGTTCTATTTCTGTGGGCGATTTCTATTTTTTCTCAATATTATATCGTTTTATTTTATCATACAAAGTCTTGCGGTCAATACCTAGTAATTTGGCAGATTTGGACCGATTCCAATTTGTTGTTTCCAGAACATTTATGATGTGTTGTTCCTCTAATTGTTCAAGACTTTTTATAGGTGAATGCTTTGTTATTTTTTTATCAGCAAATTCTCGGATGTGAAACGGCAGGCTGGAGATAGTTATTATATTTTTTTCTTCAATTACAACAGCGCGTTCGATAACGTTCTCTAATTCCCGAACATTGCCTTGCCAATTATATTTCAAAAAAATTTCATTAACCGCAGGAGAAAAACCAGCCAGCGTTTTTTTTCGTTTCTGGTTATACTTTTCTAAGAAATGATTCGCTAGCGGTAAAATATCCTCGGCTCTTCGTCTGAGGCTCGGTAAATGAATCGGAATTACACTGAGACGATAAAACAAATCTTCCCGGAACGTCCCTTCCTGCACTGCCTGGCGCAAATCCTTATTCGTTGCAGCAATCACTCGTACGTCAACTTTAATCGTTTCTGTATCGCCAACTCGTTTGATTTCTTTCTCTTGAATCGCCCGTAATATTTTAGCCTGAATGTTGAGAGAAATATTCCCTATTTCATCAAAAAAGAAAGTGCCATCGTTAGCCAATTCAAAGCTGCCATGTTTTGTTGCTATGGCGCCCGTAAATGACCCTTTAACATGTCCAAACAACTCGCTCTCAAACAGGCTTTCAACCAATGAACAGCAGTCAACCGTAAGAAAAGGCATATCTTTCCGATGACTATTAAAATGAATTGCCTTGGCAATCAACTCCTTGCCCGTTCCAGTTTCGCCAGTAATTAAAACCGTGCTATCAGTCGGCGCAACTTTATGCACGAGATTGTAAATATCAGTCATTAACGGACTTGTCCCGATTATTGACTCAATCTGTTCATTTCCTTTGAATTTCAACTGCTTTGTTATTTTGTCGCTCAATAATGGCTCATCCCGTACATATTTTTTTAAAATATTGCGGATACTGTTGGGAGTAAATGGTTTTTCGACAAATTCAACCGCGCCATATTTCATGGCTTTAACTGCTGAATCAACTGTTCCAAAGCCGGTAACAATAATAACTTTTGTTTTGGGAAAATTTTCTGTTATTATTTTTAAAACATCCAATCCACCTAAACCAGGCATTTTTAAATCGATAAATGCCAGGTCATAAGCTTGTTCCTTTAATAATTCTGATGCTCTATCACCGTTCTCTACAATATTAGCTTGGTATCCTTCTTTTTCTAATAATATTTTAAAAGAAAGACGAATTGATTCATCATCATCGGCGACTAATATTTTTATATTTTTTGATAACATATTATCCTGTGTAACAACTGTTTTTGTTTATTAAACTACTGTCAGATTAATCCTGCCACAAACCAGACGTCATCACTCCGCAGTGGACAGGTTCAAAAAATTCAAAATGTATGTCACGAACGTATTTCATGTTTTTCCACAACAATGCATATCCTTTAAGTTTCTGGGCATATTTAACTCGTTCGTGCCATAGTTTGATCTCTTCTTCGGTTGCCTCTCGTTTTTTACCAACTGTTCCTATTAGTCTTACGGCAGGCGGCGTCTTAAATTTTCCCCGCAATAATGATTTTGACCAAAACAATTTGCCGCTATTTACTGCCAGTACGCACACCCGTTGATTGTGTGCGAGATTCTTTGTCATGTTATTGAGAAATTCTTCAAAGTAAAAACCTGTTTTATTTTCTCGGAGGATTAACGAGCCAATTGGAGTAATGTTTAGCGTGCCATCTTCGCTAATAGTAGCAATTGAATAATGAGCTGAACTCTCAAAAGCATCCTGAAAAAGTTTTCGAATAGTTTCCCAATGATTTTCAATTTGCATAATTCATCTCCATTTCAACAATCAATTAAAAAGGTAAGATAATTTTATGGCAACCTGTCCGCCTTCTTTTGGGAGGAAATAATTAAAAGACTTTATTTGATGATTTTTTTGAAAATATTTTTATCATGGTTGAAATTTATCCACCGTATTGCTTTTAATGATTTTTTCTTAAATCATTTTGTCAATTAATCTTTTTTAACAGTTTCCACAACCGGAATCTTAATTGTAAATGTTGTCCCTTCATTAAGTTTACTTTTTACTGTAATTCTACTTTGATGTTTGACAATAATTCCATAAACGATAGCCAGCCCTAATCCAATGCCCTCGCCCACCTCTTTAGTAGTAAAGAATGGATCAAAAATTTTGTCAATCATTTCCTCGAGAATGCCACAGCCAGTGTCAGAAATTTCAATAATTACCATATCATCTTTTGGCTCGTGATATGTATTGATAGCGAGCTTACCCACTTCGTCCATTGCCTGAACCGCATTCAAAATAATATTCATAAAAACCTGCTGCAGTTGCGAGGCATCACCTAAAATAAATGGTAATTTATCGTCTAAATGTTTAACAACTTCAATATTAAGAAATAAAGCCTGTTTTTCGATTAATGATAAGGTATTATTTAATATGTCATTTATTTTGACATATTCTGTCTTACCTTCTTCCTGCCTGGAAAATTGCAAAAGCCCTTTGACAATGTCTCTACAGCGCATCGTTTGTTTAATGACTTCTTGTAAATTCTCTCGATGGGGATCTTCCTTTTTTAAGTCCTCCAGCACAAGCGAACTTAATACCAGAATACCTCCCAGAGGATTATTAATTTCGTGAGCAATTCCAGCCGCTAACTTGCCAAGCGAGGCTAACCGCTGAGATTGCATCAAGGTATTTTGCATTGCCGCTAGTTCTTCTGTCCGTTTTTTAACTTTTTGTTCCAGTGTATTTCCCCACTCTTCTAATTCCAACCGCATTTTTTTGAGGCTTTCAACCATTTTATTAAAGGAGAAAGCGAGTTCACCAATTTCATCTTTAGAATCTACTTTTATTTCTTTATTCAGATCACCCAAAGCAATTGCTTTAGTTACTTCCACCATTTCGCTCAGTGGTTTGGTAATAGTACGCGTCATTAAATAACTAATAGCAACGATAATAATAAAACCCAAAGTTGCAATGATAATAAAAGTGGTTATAACTTTATTTCTGGTGGAAATATTAACTTTTTCCAATAATCCCACGTATAAAATGCCGATAATTTCTTCATTATAATTTTTGATTGGTTCATATTCGCTAATATACCAATCATTAACAACAAAAGCCCGGGCAGACCATACTTCACCTCTTGTTAGCACTGCGTCATAAACTTCTTCTGATACACGAGTGCCTAACGCTCTTTTTCCATCTTCGGTTCTTACATTGGTTGAAATTCTGAGATCCTTTTGAAATATGGTAACCGTGCCAATATCCTTATCTTTGAATTTTTCTCCTTTATAAACTAATTCCCAGACGCGATCGACGATTTTAAAATTACGGTTTAACAGGTGCCCGCCATACAACACTCCCATAAGTTTTCCATCAGTCCCAAAAATCGGTGAAGCAACCATCAGCGCCATTCCCGATTTCTCTTCAGTTTTATCAGTCACTTTTGCCTTGGGCGTATCAATCAAATGTAAATGCGCCTGATTTGCCAATCTTTTATCTTCATTTAAAAGCATCTGTTCGGTTAAAATTTCAGTTCCCATCGCTGTTTTTCCAGCAAGAGCTGCTTGAATGACTGAAATTTTAGAAACATCATCACCCAACTGGTCTGGCTGGGTTATTCTCAAAATTACCCGTCCCCTGTTATCGGTTACTGAAATAAAATCAATATCAGTATCCTGGCGAATTTGTTCAAGGCGGGAAATTAATCTTGTTCTATTTTCGCTATTAAGACACTGTTGAATTGTATTTCCAGATGCCCCAATATAAATCGCCTGTTTGATAAGCAATAATTGTTTGTTATAAACCATGCGAGCGGTTTTTAAATCATGATGCACTTTGCTTTTTGCCTGGTTCATTATCGTTTGATTGACAATCAGAGAGCCAATTAATGATGTAATTAGACCGCCAGCGCCAACTACAAAAACATAGAAAATAATAAGTCTGACTCTTAATGAAAACGTACGCAAAATTGGTTTCACTTTATCACCCCTTGTATTTGGGTAAAATTACTCGAAATGTAGAACCTTCATTAATTTTAGAGTGAACTTCTATTGCTCCCCCGAACTCTGTTACTATTTTTTTGCAAATCGGAAGCCCAAGACCTGTACCTGATATATTTTTTGTTGAATCGTCCTTAACCCGATAAAAATCTTCAAAGATTATTTCAATTTTATTTTCTGGGATGCCAATGCCATTATCAGTAACCAAAATTGAAATCATCTCTTTTTTTTCTGAAGCGCTTATTTTTACTGTTCCATTTTTTTTATTATATTTAATAGCATTATGCACTAAATTGGCAAACAACATTCTCAAGCATTCCTCACTACCTTTCACCTGGCTCAAATTATCCGGCACTTCTGAAATCAGGCTGATATTTTTTTCCTTGCACAATGTTTCATAAGTACTAAAAATTTCTTCTATCATTGGTTGCAAAAGAATTGATCCTGAACATTCAGCAAAAGTTCCTGATTCAATTTTAGAAATAGTGAGCCAGTCGCGGATAATTGCCAGCAGTTCTTTAATGCGGGTTATAGAACGATTAATCCATTCCTGTTGCAGTTGCTTTTTATTGGCAGAGTCGCCTAAATGATTTAGGACTTCTAAATATTGCTGGACAGCTGCTAAAGGGGATTGTAATTGGTGGGAAACAAAAGTGATGAAACGGCGCTCAAGATTTTCTTTTTCTTCCTTTAACCTTTTCGACTTCTTTGTTAATTCGTTTCGTTCGATGCCGCGATTTACAATCAGGCGAAGTTCATCCGGGGTAAAAGGTTTTGGCAAAAAATCATAAGCGCCAGCTTTCATGGCTTCGACTGCTGTTCCAATGGTCGCATAGCCGGTAATAACGACAATACAGATTTCAGGGTCTATCTCATGAACCCTGGCAATGACCTCCATTCCGCCAATTTTTGGCATCTTCAGATCAACCACCAGCAAATCAGGCTTTTTTTCTTCAATTCGAGATATTCCCTGAACACCATCTTCATAAGTTTCGACCAGATGCCCATCTCTCTCTAAAATCTTGAGACAGGATATGCGCATTATCGGATCATCATCAATGACAATGATAAATTGACTATCTTTAGATTCTGGTCTCATTATTTGTTCTCGGTTATTATGATATTACTGATCAAATCTTTTTTTTTGTAATAGTATAGGATTAAACCGACATGTTTTAAAAATTCAATTCCCAACAGATGAAAACAAAATATTTAACACACTGATCAAAGAATCACACGGAGTATTCAAAAGTTTTCAGGATAAAAATATCCGACTACATTATCAAAAATTAAAATAAAAAATCCGTGAGAATCCGTTTAATCAGTGCGGAACGTACGCCCTCATTTTTGGCGGATCATTCGTGTTCCATTGGGGAAGTGGGGATACACCTGTAGTGCGAATAATTGTTGTTATTTTCCAAGCAACTTTTTAATAGTCTCCAAAAATCTGGGAATATCCACGGGTTTGGAAAAATAGTAATCTGGCGTAATCATATCCACCTGCCCAGCCGCGGCAGGAAATCTTGACAGCGGATTCTCCTGAATTGAGGAAACCATTAAAATAGGAACGTCTTTGTAATCTTCATATTGTTTTTGAAATTTTATCACCTGGTTCAAAAGATACCCTTCCTCCATTGTCTCCATCATAATATCTAATAAGATCAGATCAGGTTTTTCAGTCTTAATTTTTTCCAGCCCCTGTTTGCCTGAATCTGCTTCAACTGTTTCATAATTATGACTTTGCAGCAAAGTTCGAATAGAAATACGAAAATCTTCGTCATCATCAATAATCAGCATTTTGGGATTTTCAGCCATGTTTTTCTCCATTTTTTAAAATTATGATTTGGGATTTGTAATTTGTTTTATGTATCCATACGAAACAATATAGAGACAATCTATTCGTCTGCCCATTTAAGCGAAACTAACAACCGCGCCAGTTCTCTATCCTGTGCATTAACGCACTCTTTTTCACAAGCTGCCATTGTGTCCCTGGTGTTACAATGTCCGTTACAATCTTCAGTTCCGTATAAATCTTCAGTGTAATTAAATTCTCTTTTTAATAAATGACGAAGTTTTGGCGTTAACACTGAGATAGTACTTCCACAACTTCGATGCTCAAAAATAATGCAATTGGCGTCCGGATGTCCGGGAATTACTTGAAGCCATAACACCTTTACATTTTTATCATAAATAAAATCATCAACAGAATTCCAGATTTTTTTACAGGCGCCGCATTGCTTGAAAATTTTATTATTCATTTAAAATATTTAACTTTCAATTTTTGAAAAAGGCGATCTTATTTATACTCATTAATTGTTAAAAATCACATAAACTATTTTTTTTTTAAATGAATGATCTATCGCACTTAAAGCCCAGTGCGACAAGTTGCAAAAAAAAATTCACCGCAAAGACGCAAAAAACGCTGAGTGCTCGAAGAGTGCAAAGTTAATGATAATTGATCAATGGCTCAAATTAACATATTTTTTTTTTGACTCTTTTCTTCAATTTTTTATTTTCTTTGCGGGCTTAGCGTCTTGCGGTGCTAATTTTTTTTACAAAAAAACAAAGACTTTACTTGTAATACTATAGCGCATAGCGGTAAAACGTACTTTTTGCGCTATGCCCCATGCGCTTTACAAGAGATTATGTTCATGTTTTCTATTGAAAAATAATATTTTAAAATGTTACAAACCAAGCCTTAACGAGCATAAAATCATTTACTCTTTAATTAATGAGTCCATTCTAAAAAGTTAAAAACCAGGCATTTTACTACTCAACACTAATTGGTTTTATTGAAATTAGAATTTGTGAAATCTTTAAAATTTATAAAATTCCAGGTTTTTAGACCAAGCTCATTAATAAAAAAAAGTAACTAATTATTATGAAAAAGTCAAGTTATTTTAAATGTAGAATTACGCTTTATTTAGATATTTTTTGCTGAGCATTATTTATTATCTTCAATATTATTTTTCAGCCAAAATTACTCGGTAAATGAAAAATTAATTT
>Ga0208771_1001269_pt1 | contig 13615 bp, 22 predicted proteins | sample AntAceMetag02UKX_FD_184775 | JGI IMG/M metagenome (GOLD analysis project Ga0208771, IMG submission 184775) | Saline lake microbial communities from Ace Lake, Antarctica - Antarctic Ace Lake Metagenome 02UKX (SPAdes) (version 2) | ecosystem: Environmental > Aquatic > Non-marine Saline and...
ATAATCCCCAACCCCATCAAACTCAAACCCTCCAGTCTCATTCCTTCCTCCACTCTCATTAAAATAAGTATCACCAACTAACGCCCCATCATTCCCCTCCCCAGAAATATCAACCGCACTCCCCCACTCAAAAGGCCAATAACCAACCAACCCAGTCAAATTAACCGAAGCATTAATCTGCCCAACCCTCGCCTCAATCCGACTATCCATATTCTCCTCTATCTCAGTAGAAACATTAACCCTATCATAAGTCCCATCCTGCCCAACATTAACCGCCCTAACCTTCTGCGTCCCCGTCTCCAAAAACCTCGCACTCTGATTATTATAAATCTCTAAAATTTGTGCAGATGTTAAAGAAGTGTTGAATATCATTACATCGTCGATTGAACCGTTTAATACAAAAAATGTCCCCATTCCCATAAAACCCGAAGAAGCAATACGTAATGGCAAATTATTACTTATACTACCCGTTAAACTTGTTGCATCCGCAGAACTACCAACTTGAGCCCCATCAACAAAAAACTTAAACCCAGTATCAGAATCCCTATCAAGAGTAAAACCTATCTGATGCCAATCACCATTATTTATATTTGCATCCACAGAATAATAGAACCCCTCCCCTGCACTCGACATCCAAAAATACAAATAACCTTCATTCACCGCCCAACTTCCGTTAGTATGAAGTAAAAATTCCCAACCTAAGGAATAATCATAATCAAAATTTCCTAAAATCACAGGAGGAACTTCATCTCCAATTATATCACTCCAAGCACCAAAAGAATCTGTTTTAACCCAAGCAGAAGCTGAAAAATCATTAGTAGTAAAATTCAAACTAGCCTCATTCCCACAATCAACATAATCCTCATCCCCATCAAACGCAAACCCCTTCCCATACCTTCCAGCCGAAGCAGTAGAAACAGCATCAGCAACATAAGTCCCATCATTCCCCTCACCCGACCAATCATAAGCAGTAGTCAATTTAGTATCCGCCAAATCCCCATCTGCATTCCAATAACCAACCAGATGATTATAAGGATTCAAACCACTAACTGTCAAATGAGTAAAATTATCAACAGTCCCATTCCCTTCAATACTAACATTCCACAACAAGTCATCAGAACCCAATCCTCTCGTCTGCAACTCTTCCAAAACACTAAAGTTAACAGTAGAACTCCCCACATTCCCCGAACTATCATTCCCATAAAACACAAACGAATAACTCCCGCCAGTCAAATTAACATAAACAGGAGTTGTATAAGTCGTATTCCCCGTCCCATTATAAAACCACAAACTATCAACAGCCTCGGAAGAATTAGTAAAATTAACCAAAACGGAATAATAACTACCATCCAAATTATACTCATCTCCACTTGCAGGAGAATAAACGGTCACATTCGGAGCAGTCAAATCAGCACCCCAAACATTCAAACTAGCACTCCCATCCACCAAAGGCGAATAAAACGAAGTCGTATCATTCCCAGCTAAGAACTTATAATCAGGAAACACAAAATCAGCTTCGGTATTTATAGTAAACGTTTCATTCGTATCAGAAGTAATATTTTGATAATCTGTATAATAAGGATTCCCGTCATAGTTTGCTGATTGATTGTTGTATATGTTTGTTATTTCTGTCGCTGATAAACTCCTATTAAATATCATCACATCATCCATCCTACCATCATGTGCTCCAATTATTAAGTTTGCTCCCCCTCCAAAAATAGAAGTATGAGAGGTAAAAGTTTCAGTTTCAATTTCACTCCCATCCATATAAAGTATAGCTTCTCCACTATCAAACGTAACTACAAAATGGATATATGAACCAGCCCCTACATTTGAACTATCCCATTCATGTTCTTCATTTGTCGCTCCATCAGAAGATACACGCATTATCATATCACCGTCAGACGCTATTCCTATGTGATATGCCCTATTCCCAGTTGAAGGAATATATTTATCAATCATCATAGTAGACGATACATCATCCGGGGAAGCCCAAAAACTCCAACTCATAGTTGAAGTTCCATCTAAATTGTCTGCGTCTGGCACATCAACATAATCCCCAACCCCATCAAACTCAAACCCTCCAGTCTCATTCCTTCCTCCACTCTCATTAAAATAAGTATCACCAACTAACGCCCCATCATTCCCCTCTCCAGATATATCAACCGCACTCCCCCACTCAAAAGGATAATAAGCAACCAACCCAGTCAAATTAACCGAAGCATTAATCTGCCCAACCCTCGCCTCAATCCGACTATCCATATTCTCCTCTATCTCAGTAAAAACATTAACCCTATCATAAGTCCCATCCTGCCCAATATTAACCGCCCTAACCTTCTGCGTCCCCGTCTCTAAAAACCTCGCACTCTGATTATTATAAATCTCTAAGATTTGTGCTGAAGTTAAAGAAGTGTTAAAAATCATCACATCATCAGCTGAGCCTACAAACCCACCAATAGCAGCTCCTCCACCCCTTCCTCCAATAACAAGTTGATTTGGTGTGCCTGAATATGTAGGCGTATCTGCAATCGATGTAAAAAGGTTGCCATCAATATAAAACTTATGAACACTTGCATTTTCTGAAAGTATTACAAATTGATGCCAACCGCCAACTCCAAAAGTAGTCCAAGTGCCACTTTTATCAAAAACGTAAAAATTATACCGCCAATCAGCCGCCCCACTTTGTTCTATGCCGATTGTACGTGCCTGAGCGGCACTATCACCAAAGCTTGAAATCCAATGTTGCGGCCATGTACTCGCAGTAGGATTTAGCCATAGTACGAAAGTAAATGGATACCAATCTGTAAGACCATTAATCTGAGACGAAACAACATAATCCCCAGCTCCATCAAACTCAAATCCTTTTCCATAAACCCCACCAGCAGTAGAAACAGCATCTCCAACCATCGTCCCATCATTCCCCTCACCAGACCAATCATAAGCAGTAGTCAATTTAGTATCCGCCAAATCCCCATCCGCACTCCAATAACCAACCAAATGATTCCAAGGAGCAGTATTAGAAACATTCAAATGAGTATGATTAGAAGCCCCAGATTCGGCAGTTACATTTGTTAAGGTAGAAGTTGAAATCCAATCTGAATCTTGAATTATTACAATCGAATTATCACCCAGTTTAAGATAAAAATCTTCTTCTGGATTAGCTTGATAACAAAACGTATATTCATCTCCTTCTTCAAATTTGTCTTGAGTAAGACTTAATTTATCTAATTTAATAAGACTTCTTTCTATGTCTGGTTGTTTAGATAAGGAAGTGTTTTTGTAAAATGAGATATTATCCGGCACTGTGTAAGTATAAATTTTATCTATAATTGGATCTTTTGTTTCTTCTACTTTCTCATCTATCTTATAAGTAATCACTTCCTTTTCGCTAAAGTTAGCTTTCGCACATATAACCGTATCAGTTCGATTCGATTGATTGATTCTCTCTATTTCTGTTTTTTCAAATTCTACGTTGTATAAACTTTCATTACCAGATTTACTTAGAACTTTATAATTACCGTTGAACACTTTTCTTCTGTCATTTATTGTTACTGCTCCATTAATACCAAACCAAATAGGGTCTATTTCATCCACTCCAGAGAATGCTCCCCATTTTATTGTGTCTTTTGGATTATTTTTAAGAGCAACTATTCTAATCTGATAGTCTCGTCCTTCTCTAAAAGCTATAGAATAAGCACAACCTTTATTATTTGGAGCTCCACACCAAGTACCAGTACAAGTAGTATCAAGAGGAATATTTCTCCAACCTTCTCCCCAACTTCTCTCCATCTTCCAAGATTTTACATTAGGATCAAAATTGAAAAGAGTATCTCTACCCCAGGGATCATAATTAGTAGGATAAATAAAAATATCTTCATTTGCTGTAAAATTAATAAAAGCATAACAAGGGTCATCTAAGGTCCCAGCACAAATAGAATCATCTGAATAAGAAACATTAGAAATTGCACCTATTGCTATTAGATACATAAAAAGCAAACCAATAAATGAAACTCCAGCTATACCTATCCTTCTACCCCAAGACTTTACTGTTTCTGAATATATTCTCTTTACCATTTTTCATTTTATCCACTTATTATCAAATTAGTTCCATTGAAATATAAACTAGCATTTTGACCATCTCCGAAATAAATTCTAGTTGTATCTCCAATATAAATATTTTCAATTTCGTCATCTGTTGCTCCAATATCATGTCCATTAGTATCTAAGTCTGCACCTAATTGTGGAGCTGTGTCGTCAACTAAGTCTTGCATAAACAATCCTACTGCCCAATCGTAAATATCATTTGCCCAACTAAAATGGGTTATATCATCATCACTTGGTGTTGCATGTGGTATACCTGTGAAGTTATCCCAACTATCTGCTCTATATAATGTATCAGCGTATGTTTCATTCCAATCATCTCCATAATTGATAGGAGCATAAAGTAAGTTAGCAGCAGCAGCCGTTGAGTAATCTGTTATATTAAAGTTTGTAGCATTGTAATAATTAAATCCATTTATTAGTGAAGATGTGTAGTAGTCTGAAATACTAAAATCACTTGAGTTGTAAAACCCAGATGGATTTGCTATTGAGTAATAAAGTGCAGCGGCCTGTGCTGTTGTTGAATAGTCTCCTATACTAAAATCACTTGAATTATAAAAGCCAGAAGGATTAGCAATATTATAATAAAGATCATCAGCATAAGTTTTATTAAAAGTAGCATAGGTATCGTTCCAATAAATAGAAGGATTAGAATTTAAATAATAGTCTGTAATTGCAAAGTCACTTGAATTATAATAATTAAAACTTTCTATTTCTGCAGAAGTATAATAGTCTGTAATTGCAAAGTCACTTGAATTATAAAATTCAGAAGGGTTAGAATTAAGGTAGTAATCAGTAATACTAAAATCAGAAGAATTATAAAACCCAGACGGGTTTGCTATTCCATAATATAAAGTATCTGCATAAGTTTCATTCCAATCATCACCATAATTAACAGGTGCATAAAGGGTATCTGCTAAAGATTGGTTCCACGAAGAGTTATCTTCTGTTCCTATTGCTGCATAAAGACCATCAGCGTATGTTTTGTTAAAAGTAGCATAAGTATCGTTCCAATAATCAGAAGGATTAGAATTCAAATAATAATCATCAATACTAAAATCAGTAGAATTATAATAACTAGATGGATTATTTATTCCATAATATAAAGTATTAGCATATGTTTCATTCCAATTGTCGCCATAGTTAATAGGAGCATATAAAGTATTTGCTAAAGTTTCATTCCAAGATTCATTATCTGAACTACTAATTCCAGTAAGCAAAGAACCATCACCTTTAAAATATTCAGCAGTTATATTTCCAGTGATGTTCAAGTTTCCAGTCATATTATCTCCATCAATATTAACATACCTTGCATCTATTTCAGCTTCATAAAGAGAAATAATTATCGTAGAACCTGAACGAGTTATATTAATATAACTGTTATCATCTGAGACAGTTACAGTTTCCCCGTCTGTAATACTTTCGCTACCAATAGTATCCGAAGCAACTAAAATCCAACTAGCCATTCCACTTGCTGCAGTATTATCTATACCACATTCCCAAGCAGACGCTGTTGTATTATATTCTGCAATTTCTCCATTGTTACATCCTTGTGGAATTTTATATGCCAAAGTAATACTAATATTATTAGAAGCATTGACTTCTATTCCAGTTCCTCCATAATAAGTTGTTGAAGCTCCGCCTTCGGAAGTACAATTAATTATATTTTGGCTAGAATCATAAGTACAATATTTAGTATTAGTTAATGTTCCTGTAAAGTTTGTTATATTATTATAATAATTATCTATATCAAAATCTGTAGAATTATAATATCCAGCGTCATTGGTGAAATTGCTTAATGAATTATATCCCCTATCACCTAAATCATCAGTAAAATTACTCAATAATGTTGGTGCACCAGTTAAGTCTGAATATATTCCAGAAAAGAAAGAACCTATTAAACTAAAAATATTTCCAACCAAAGAAATACCAGTTCCATTTGTATAAGTTGTGTCAGTATCAACTAATAATTCTGTAATAGTGTAACAGGAAGTATCATTACAATATTCATCAGAAGTTATATTAGAAATATTATAAATATTTTGGTCATTATAATTAGATGGAACAAAGATATCTTGGTCAGCTAAAACTACGGAAAATGTTATAATTGATAATATTAAGATAATTAATGCTTTATTTTTTAATTCCATGATATTTGTTTAGCTCCTCCAGCCCATATTTCAATAGCCCCGTTATTAAATTTAATATATGAAGTAGCATATCCTTCTTGATATATCTTATCACCTTCTGAAATTAACCCACTATCTTTTATTAATTTACCGGTTGCTGTATCAAATGTAGGAATAGCATTATCTGTTGCGCTTGCTGGTCCAATTACATCACCAGTACTTACAGATGCCCACTTCATTCCACCAGTTTTAACAGAATCTGCAGTAAGAACATAATCATTAGTTGGTGCTTCATCTAATTTTAAATTTGCCTCATCAACTATATTGTCTGCAATAGCCAATGCTTCACTCCCAGTAACTTCTCCAGTATGAGTTGCATTTGTTTCTAGTCCATCTAATTTTGATTCATCTGTAGCTGTGAAAAATTTATTAGTCGTTCCCTCGGTAACATTATCTAAATCAATTGAACCCTCAACATTAGCATAAGTTATCTTTTTTGTTTCTGTTGCAGAAGTATCAACAATAGGAAATTCGTCATCTGCTACTGGTGTTGTTAGTTCATTTAGAGCTGATATTTTTGCATCTGCCATTATTTGATTATTTTATCTCCTGTTTCTTGTAACATAAATTCTCCATTTTCTAATAATATATATTCTGTTGCTACTGATATTGTGTGTAATATTTTCCAGTCTCCTAAATAATATATATTTACTGTATGCGTTGAAGTATTTAAAATCATTGTCCCCTCTTCCTGACCTTCCGGATTAGAGGTATATGATGGTAATTTAACATTTTCATTAACTAAATCTAAATTTCCGAGAAATGCGTTAAATTTGTATACCATCACACTTTTGTAACACTTGAAAGTTTATTATCTGAATTATAACCTAATGTTAAAACTGCAACTGTAGTTCCAGTAGATCCATTTATTTTATAAGTAGCTGTTTCAATTTCTCCGACTCCGTTACCACTTGCAACATAAGTAAGTGCAATATAATCATATGGTTCAATTACAAAACTATTCAATGAACTTGTTTTAATGTAGATACTATCAGGTTGAGTTCCACCAAATTTATACGATTCGTTATCAGTCCTTTCATCTGCACTTGTCACCATAAGGAATGAAGGTAATTAGAATTTATAAATATTTCCTATTTGGGTATTAGTCTTGATACTCCTGCAAGGCGAACTTCTCATAATAATTCTTTCCATAGTATAACCATAGGTCATCTGCAAATCTTTCTATTTCTTTTATATTAAGTGTCGTGTTGAATAAATCTGTGTTGATAGTTCCATATTTTGTAGTCGTTTGCATTTTAAACTCAAATTTTGGTTCATTATTTATAACGTACATATAGCAATTAATAAAGTATTTTATCCCTTTAAAATCAGAAAACTTTTTTTGTAGTAGTACTGATTCATCTTGTTGTGTGTATCTTCTATATCCTGCTTTTAATAACTTTACTTCCATTAGTCTGAAACCTCCGAGATAGCGTCTTGGAATCCTTTAGCATGGAAATATACTCTAAGAAACATTGGTGTATTTGCTCTCACTCTATAAAACTCATGTGATGGTGGGATATAACAACCAGCATTAATACAGGCTTGTTTCATTATTTCATATTCCTCATCCATCGTTCTCTCCTAAGATTACGAACTGTTTAATTATCATTTTTCCCAACACCATCCTATCATACCAAAAGCAATTATCATTGAAATCCAATAAGATACTGAATTAGTTTCAGATAGTCTCCAAAGATTAAGAAGTATTAATGTTAGAAACATTGTCAGTAGACTTATTATGGTTTTATTCTCCATGTGTCACCTCGTCATCTTTTTGTAAGGCGAACCCAGATAGTTCATCAATAGTTTTTATTATCCAACTACTATGTTGTTGAGAATTTTTTGGTATTGATTCTTTTAAATCTTTAATAAATTTTTTAACATCATCTTTGTGAAATAATGTAGCTTCTACTGGGTGTAATGGATTATCTGTTAAATCATATTTGCACTCAGCATATACTTCTTTATTGCTTAATGTTTTCATTCTTTCACCTCGCCATCGACATTGTTCTCGTCTTTAGTTTCATGTAAGGCGTCGTTATAACCAACCTTAACTGCTTTTAATAAATAAAGGTAAAAATCTTCTGAATTTGAAGCCCAATTTGCCCAACTTCCTGTCTCTCCAATAATCTTATTAATCATCTTATCACAATATCTAGAGAATTTCTTTTGGTCATTATAAATTTTATCTTCATCTTCTGTATCAAGGGTATATCTTTTATTAATCTCTTTTAATGTTTGTTTAATTAATTTTAATTCCTTTTCAAATTCTATTTTCATTTAGATACCTCTTCGAATTTGCTAATATCTATTTTCTTATCTTTCTTTAATCTGATAGTTATTTCTCCATGCTTAATATCTGCAGGATTTATATTTGATATTTTCCAATTACACATATTAATTTTATTAAATTCATCTATAAGTTCCCATATTTCCTCAAAATCTTTAATTTCCATCCTTCACCTCGTCTAAGACATTCAAAGCGTCTTTAGTTTTTTCTGGAAGAGTTTTCTTTTTATCTAAATTCTTTGGTTCTATTTTTTCAAATCCTTTTTGTAAAGTTTCTCCACAATCTTGACATTTGTATAAGTTTGTAGACGACCAACTCTTTCCTCTTTCATATAATCTTTTTATGTTTTTATGTTTGCATTTCATTGTTACTTTATGTATACATCAATCTTTATATATGTTTCGTTTGCTCATTCTAAAGCGAACTCACCTCTTGAATTCTAAACTTTCTGGTGAATTTTCTTCCGTTTGGTAGCATTCCAACAATATCAATTCTATTTTTATTATCTATTAATTCATTTGTCGCATAAAAATCTAAACTATATCTTAATATCCAATCTCTACATTCCTCAACTCTTTCATGCTCAAAATGTACTGTCTCTTTTTCTCCAGGACAATCTTCCCAATCACAATCACAGATTCTAAATTCTACAGCTTCAAACATTTTAACTCTTCCATTGAATTTACTTTTATTGTTTCTGTTCTACTTTCCCAGTCGCTTATTATTTCTAATTCTGTTGGTATAGAATTTTCTTCGATATAACCTGCACTTCCTATATCTATAACCTTTTCTTCCTTTTGCAAAACTATAAACATATCATCTCCTAACCCACGATATACATTCTTGACTATTTGTTTTTTTAATTTTATTTCCATAGTGCGTTTAGTAAGGCTTAGGCGAATCCTCGACTGTCTTAATCCTAGCATTTATTATTTTAATATAATCTGCTTCTCGTTCAATTCCAATATAATTCATTCCCTCTTTAATACAAGCACACGCTGTTGTTCCAGAACCTAGGAAGGGGTCCAAACATAATCCACCTTTTTTAGTTACTAACCTTACAAGATACTGCATTAGTTTTAATGGTTTTACAGTTGGATGATTGTTTTTATTTGGTAAGCGATTTTCAGGATTTCTGTTGTTTTCTATCAGTCCTTTTTCGCTATGAAATCCACTATAATCAATCCTCTCTTTATCCATCATCTCCTCGCAACCCAAATTCCTTTCTTTCTTTCCAGCTTTAGCACAATAGAAGAAACGACTTGCTCCACCTTTGTCATTATGTCCACGTTCTGATTTATACCCTAAATCACCAGTTCCATAAACTTCACTATCATCAAAACCACGACCCATCTTTGATTTCTTGCTATTACTAACTCCACTCTGTTCATCTAGTATCTTTCCAGCTTCTTCATCTAGGATTATGTTTGCTGGGAATCTTCCTTGTGCATTTGTTGGTTTAAATTCGGTTTGTTTCCCGTAGATACTTCTATCGTTATTTGTTGGCTGGATTGGTCTTTTATGTTCTCCGTTGCTTTCAATCCTACATCCATCAATATTAATTCCACCAGTTCCCCATTTTAAAACATTAAGGGCAACATTCTTTTCAGATAAAGGTTTTCTTGCTACGACTATTGGCTCACAGGCTGGTTTTAAAGCAGTTCCCCATCCTTCCCAATCAGAATTTCCTTTTGTAATACTTCCATTTCCTGAGTGTGGTTCTCCCACCATAGTTCCAGTTTCTTGTAATGTTCTGTGGTTAGGATTCTCACCAACAACTTCCCTCTCATTACCCTGCATCTTATCAACCTGTTTTCCGATATTCAAACTCTTAGGAAATCCACTTCCATACAGCCAACTAATCATATCTCTAATTTCAAATCCAGCATCTTCTATTCCCATACAAATCTTATGATATGTTCTAGTTCCAGAAAAACTTAATAAGAATCCACCTGGCTTTAATACTCTTAAACATTCCTTTGCCCACTTATTAGTGAAATCATAAAGTCCATCAGAATTATATCTTGGAAGTATCTTAAAATTCTTTTTAACTTTTAAATCGTTTTCTCCTTCTTCTCCCTCTTTACCAAATTGAGATTTATCAAAAGTATCCCATTGTTTCCCCATAAAACCTAATCCGTATGGTGGGTCTGTAACGATTGAATCTACTGAGTTGTCTAGCAGTTCTTTTAAAGCAGTTAAACAATCTGCGTTTATTATTAAGTTGGTGTTTGGTTGTGGTATTATCATTTTTGTGTGTTACGACAGTTTTTAATCATTAGACGAAGTGTCAACTGGGGGGTACTGCGAAGTCGTGCCACCTTCCTCAACTCCAGACTTCAGTGCGTGACCGTCATCTGTATATTCCCCCCCTCCGTTGCGATGGGCAATTCCTTTTACATCGGGGTGTTGACTACAATTCGATTTCTTTAGAATTTGCGAATAGTTGTTAATGTCTATACCTATTGAATTTCTTTTTAATTCTTCTGCAATATTAATTATTGTGTGATTTCCTGAAAATGGATCGCATATAAAATCTCCCTCATTGCTATAAGTTTTAATTAACATCTCTACGAGTTCTCTTGGTAGTTGATTAATTCCGTTGTTCTTTTTATCTTTAGAAACATTTTTGCACATATTGATTTCAAATGTAGCATAATGATTCGGAGCAAATCCTTGTTCAATTCTTTCTTTAATTCTTTTATCTGTAGGATTTTTATATTCTTGTTTCTCTGCATTAAAAGTATATTTATCTGAGTCACTAAAGATTATTACTGTTCTGAAATTTCTAGTATATTTCGTTTGGGATTGACCTACATTAGTTGGATACTCCCAGATTAATTCTTGAACAAATTTATATCCTTTTCTAACCAAATCAGTATAAAGTTTATTATTATTTTCTGGGTAGTTAATGATTGCCAAAATTCCGTTCTCGTTTAATTTTTTCATGCAAAGCTCCGCCCACTCCAAACACCACTCATCATAATCTTTTTTATTATCACTTACCTCACTCGAATATTTCCATCCGACATTATAAGGTGGGTCTGTTAATATCAAATCGAAGTCTGAATTGATGTCATATAACTTATCTAAGCAATCTCCTTGTATAAACCTCTTCATTCTTCACCTCGTTTCGCTTTGTGGACAAAATCAGAATCAGCAGGATTACTGTTCCCGTTTATTGCTAATGGAATCTCGGGCGTGGTCACCTTATCCGTTAGGACAGTATCCCCATTTCTGGTTCTCGCCTTTTCATCCTGCTGACTATTCGCAATCTTGATAAATTCAGAATTCTTCTCTGCCAAAATATCATCTTCAACCATAAAATGAGGTTCTGTATCTTCTGATTTCATTTGACCAACTCCGCGATCGCAAATTTAGGAAGTATTTTGGTTATTCTAAGTTTAACAAATTCATTTAAATTGATAGATAATTTCTCTTTATCCTTCAAAAATATTATAAAATTTTTATACATGAAGATAAAATCTCCTTCTTTGCCGAACCTGTCTACAGTTAAGTTTAGGATTTGGTTTATGTAAAGTTGTGGTTTTATTGTCATTTTATTTTTTAGTCTTTGTGTGATTATAAAAATGTGGGCTAATCAACGTAGCACTAACTTCCGTATGCCGACCCACATTCCTAGTCTTTCCCAGTGTCAAAGGATTGGTTACCCCAATGCACACGGCAGGATTTAAACCTGATTTCGGACTTTCACCGCGTGTTGTCAGCTTTACACTAACGTGTGCAATCAATGAGGGATTTTTCTTCTATCAAGTGTAAATCAAGATGACAAACACCCTCGATGACTATGATGTATGGTCATTTCTGACCATAGCCCCCTTCAAAAAATGGGGACAATTAAATTAATTTATCCTAATATTTGATTTGCATAATCTCTAGCTGCTCTAGCTGCATCAATCTTTTTCTTAAATGCTAACAAATTATCAAAATTACCATAAACCTTAACCTTTATTCCCTTTGCAGATGAACCCATCTCTAGACTATCAGGGTCCTCAGTTATAATCTTTTGTATTGATTCTTCCATCTTAATCCCCAGGTGCGGAAACCTCAGATTCTTCTACTGCTTCAGCTTCAATATCTTCCTGACTAACAGGTGTTATTCTCTCAATATCTTCAGCTAACTCAGAATCATTCTTAATCAAGTTGAATATATCTCCTAAAATATCAATATTATCTCTTTCAACTTTGCCGGCGCGATTGTAATAAACCATTTTGTTCTTAATAGTTTTCAACTTCAAATTAATTTTGTCAAGTTTATCATCTCGGATAACTCTCTTTTGAGCTTTATTGGCAAGTCTAATTATTTTATCTCTATCGGCTTTTTTCCTTAATTCTCTTATTTCTTTCTTTTTGATTTGTAAGAGTTGTTCTGAAGTAGGATTTCCTTCGTAGGCATATGTTTGTTCTTGTGTTTCTTCCATTATTTTTTATCCTCCTTTTCTAATTTTGTTAATCTAATATCTAAATCTCTATTTTCGAGAGCAATTTGGTCAATCATCTCTTCCATATCTTCTTGCCTACATTTTGGAGATTCACACTTACCATCTGGCAAAATAATTCCACAAACTCTTTTACAGTGAGTACATCTCATTCTTCTAATTCCTAAATAGTCAAAAGCTTCCATTTACATAATACCCCAATATTTGAATAATTTAATAAAGAAAAATGCAGAGATACCTGATGTTATTACTGAAACTGTAATGATTAACATTGTTTCACAAAATCTATTCAATTTGCTCATTTTAACTCCTCCATAAAATTTTCTGGTCCTTCAATTGAACACTCTCCACAAATTTCCATTATAATATTTTGAATAACCTTAACAGTTTCTTTTGGTTGTCTCATTTTATCTGTATCCAAAACTAATTTTAATTTCATAGGAATTTCTCATAACTTTTAATTAAATCACCGAATGTCTCATCGAGTTTTCTCATATTGTCTTTATCTGCGTGTGTGATTGCGTGTCCAATACTCTCTGCGAAACTTCCACCATAGAAAATCATTTGTTCTG
>Ga0208771_1001273_pt1 | contig 13579 bp, 14 predicted proteins | sample AntAceMetag02UKX_FD_184775 | JGI IMG/M metagenome (GOLD analysis project Ga0208771, IMG submission 184775) | Saline lake microbial communities from Ace Lake, Antarctica - Antarctic Ace Lake Metagenome 02UKX (SPAdes) (version 2) | ecosystem: Environmental > Aquatic > Non-marine Saline and...
TTTCAGTTGCTTCAACGTGAAAAAATCAATTTGAGGCTGAGAAGGAGAAGCACTCCTCCGAAGATACGCTTTAGGGCCGTATCGCTGATGTATTGAGCGAGATACGAACCGCCCAGTATCCCCAGGCAGAGACCAATACTCATTATGAGAGCCGGTTTTAGCGCTACGTAGCCATTCCGGTAATAAACCAGCGCTCCCAAAAAGGTAACCGGGGGGACCATCGCCGCCAGATAGGTTCCCTGGGCTGCATGCTGGGAGAGACCTGAAACCAAGACAAGAAATGGTATTAGGATAAATCCCCCCGCCAGCCCCACCAGGCCGGATATCAGCCCGGAGGAGAGTCCCATAATCAGAAAAAGCCATAAATTATTCATAAATAATCCTCCATATTGGCAAATAGGGATCAAGTCTACCCTTTGCTTTTATTGCGATAAAACATTTGAATATTTATATAACTTTCTTCAATTAGATTGAATAAAACAAAATAAAACCCGAATAATAAGAGCAAAGGGTAGACTTGACCCCTATTTTCAGCATACCCGGATCCACTTGAACTTGAGGATAAGAAATACTTCCATTCCAACTGTTAATCCCAGTGTCTCGAATATATCACCCGGCAGTTCACTGGTAAGGCTGTTTTCTCCTAAAGTAAGTTTCAGCTTGATCAAAGAACCACTGGTAATAATGTCCGTAATAATTGCCCGGAAGCGGTTTAAATCAGGACCGGGGGGTTCGTCCACTGAGACGTAGATATCCTTGGGAGAGATAGCGATCTTTTTAATCAGGTTGCCGTGATGCGGTACAACAATGGAGATACCCCCACATTCCACCTCTACCAGACCCCCGGCCAGTATCCGGCATCTGTCACATTTCAGGATATTGGGCCTACCAATAAAATCGGAGACCACTTCGCCGGCAGGATTAAAAAAGATTTCTTCCGGAGAACCAACCTGCTGCAGGACGCCCCGGTGAATAATCGCGACGCGGTCAGCCATCTCTTCGGCTTCCAGCAGATTGTGAGTTACATAAATAGTGGTAATCCGGAATTTCTTCTGGATGCGCTTGATCTCCATCCTGAGATACTTCGCGGTCTTGAAATCAAGGCTGCTTAAAGGTTCGTCCAGAAGCAGGATTTCCGGAGAGATGGCCAGAACCCGGGCCAAAGCCACCCGCTGTTTTTCTCCTCCGCTTAAATTTCGGGGGTAACGATGGGCCAGACTCTCCAGGCTTAAGAAGGCGATCATCTCCTTTACCCTCTGGTTTTTCAATGCCGGGGATACACCCCGCGCCGCCGGTCCATAAGCAATATTTTTCTCCACGGTCAGATGAGGGAAGAGGAGCAGGTCCTGAAAAAGATAGCCTACTTTTCTCTCTGAGGTGGGGATCAAGTCAACCGGATGACCGCCATAATTAACGGATCCTTCGTATTCAGCAAGCCCGGCAATGATATTAAGCAGAGTAGTCTTCCCCGATCCTATCGGACCCAGAAAAACTAGAAATTCCTGATCATTAACTTTTAGATTAACATCCCGGCAGATGAAATTACTGATATTTTTTAACTCTATTGAGGGCATGTCAGTTTTGCCATTTTCCCGTGAATTTTCGTTCCAGGTAGATAAAAAATCTTTCAAAAGAAAAGCACATTATGGCCAGAACCATCAGGCAGACAATGATTATATCTATCCGGAGCAAGCTTTCCGCTCTCATCATCAAGGCCCCGATACCGGTGGGGATGGCCACCATCTCGGCGGCGATAATTACCCGCCAGGCCATCCCAGCCTCTAATCGCAGGCCGGTGAATATATTGGGCAAAGCCAGGGGCAATACCACCGTGGCAAGAAGCCTGATTCTTCCCGCGCCCAGAGTTTGAGCCACTTTGATCAGCTTCTTATCCACACCCCGGATTCCGGTGACCGTGTTATAGAGGACAGGGAAGAAAGAACAGATAAATATGATGGCAATCGGCAGAATCTCGCCGATACCGAGCCAGAGCATAAGTATCGGCAACCATCCCAGGGCAGGGATAGGATAGAGAAGGCTCAGAATCGGATGAAAAGATCGATGGAGAAGCTGATTCCATCCCATCAGAACCCCCACCAGTAACCCGGCGATTGATCCGGCGGTGAAACCAATTAGAACCCGAATCAGACTTTTAAGAAAATTTTCCATCAGAATACCGCTGACGACCAGCCGATAAAACTGCCGGATAACTTCCGAGAAAGACGGAAAAAAGAAATTTCCTGGGAGAAGATCCAGCCTCACCACCAATTCCCAGAGCATAAGAAATACCGCAATGGGTAAAATTCCCCATTTAATCTTAGAAAAATTGAACTTTATCATTTAGATAGAAACCTTAAATCCAGTATATCCTCTGCCTTGAATCGTTTCTTTATATAACCCAGTTTATACAGATAATCTATGGTCAGTTGCACTTGTTCGGGATCGATATCAGTGCTGCAGATCATCCGGGTCATTAAAGATTTTTTGATGACATCCGGTGTGATACTTAGTTGGTCGGCGATCCTACCCACCCGAAGCGGCAGGACCTCTTTCCCGGTCACCTGAAGTTCACGGGAAACAATCCTCGCCGCCTCTTCGGGATGGTCGTGGATGTATCGCGTCGCAAGCTCCGTAACTCTGACGATCCCGGCAACAATCTCCGGATGTTTCCGGACAAGCTCTTCCCGCGCGATGACCACGCTTCCCTGCATCTCCGGCCAGAGGTCCTGAGCCGTCAGGAGAACCTTGAACCCCATCTTTTCTCCCATGGAAGGAAATTGCTCGCAGCAAAATCCAGCGTCCAGTTGACCCATCTTTAACGCCAGAAGCACTTCCGGCGGCGGCATCCGCCGTACTTTCCTGAGAATTTTATCTTCAGCAAGGCCATACTTGTCTATCATCTGGTGAAGTAGCACATCCGTTGGACTTCCCTCCCTCGAACATCCCAGGCGAATATCGGACCGGTTCAGATCCTTCACTCCTCGCACTTTTTCAGGATTAACCAATAACCCATATCCGTATTTGTGCGTGCCGGCGATAACCCGGAACGGGACTTCGGCATTGCCAAAAGCGTTGATGGCCGGGATCAAGCAGATGTAGGCGACATCGATATCTCCCCGGGAAAGGGCGGAGGCCAGCGCCATGCCGGTAATATACGAGTCATAGAATTTTAATTTTATCCCTGCTCCTTCAAACCAGCCTTTGCTTTTAGCGATATGCGCGCAAGCGGCATGATCCACAAATTCCACCGCCATCCCGATCGTGACTGACTCCGGTTTTACCTCACCAATAGATTTTCCTTGCTCTACCCGCGCTTTTATCAGCGCAAGATAAATTCCAAAGATCCCGAGAAATCCTATTGAAATTAAAACTAACAATACTCTTTTAAATTGTTTCATATTCTTTCTTCATAACCCGATTTATTAATAAATCGGGTTATTTGCTATTCGTAACATATCGAACGACTATTAGTAACCCATATTTTTCATCTCAACTACAGGAGAAATAATAGGGCTTAGAATTTCAACTTAATTAGGGAACTGAGAATATGACTATTGCTCCACTTATCCTTATTCTCCTTGCTCCGGTAAATATAGGATAGATCCAGTCCGATGTTCCTAGTAATCTTCGTCCCGAGGCCGAACTCCACCCGATTCTCGTAGAATTCATGCACCTGGTCGTTGTAGAAGCCCTCATCGGCAATGAAGGGGGTTAAGCCATACCCCCACAGTAAATTTTTAAACGGGCGGGCAATCTTTATTCGGTTGCGGTAGGTCAAGATATAATATTTAAAGTTGTACATGACCCGGTTCCGGTCACTAATCTTAAGGCTGCCAAGCCTTATTTTTGGCATGAGATCCAGAGCCAGGCAATTTTCGGAAAGCCAGTGGTTTCCCTTCTGCTTGCTGGTTTTATAAGCGTACTGAGGAGCAACATCCAGCCACTTTAAAACCCTCAGCGTGGCCCCCGCCCAAGTGCGGTGAAAATAAAATTCGTTCATGTCATCACGCCAGCGAAGTTGAGGCTTGACGAAAAGATTAACGTTTTCATTCACCCTGGCGCTGAATGAATATTTCATCCAGTATTCCCAGTCCTCTCCCGCCCGGACATAAGATGTCAGCGCCAGCGCCATATAAACTGCGGCGATTATCAGACGAAATCTTGTGCCATTTTTCATCTTTGCTCCTTTTCACGGTCAGATCCGGGGATTAAGCCGTTGTATATCCGCATATATAACGACATTCAAAAAAATTTGGCAAGAAGTTTTGTATTTTATTTTTCCATTCGGAATAATTTTTAATATCTTTCTGTCAATGGGGTCAAATCTTTCCTATTGTCAGATGGTTGTTCGATAGCTTTCCACAGATCGCGGATACGATCAGTCCCTTTCGGGCCTGATCGGTCTTCACTTCAACGCGTTTCTTGATGTTTATGAGGAGCGCTACCAGTCCCGGCACGGTTATCTGCATCCCATCATCGTTGAGGTGGTGAACAAGTTCCTCGATTGCGGCAACCTGGAACATGGGTTTGCCCGCGAATGATTCCTTTCCGGATTATGAGCAGGAACCGGTATTCATGGCGTGAGTTGTTTAAGGCTCCAGTACGTGCCCCGTGCTTTTGCAGGCCGCCGGTTTTTCCCAGCCACCGCCTGCCTGCCGCGGTGCTGAGTGGTCAACAGGCCTTGAGCCCGGCCGACCGCCCTGGCCGACCGCACTCCGCGCTTGCCTTCTCCGCGCTTTTCATCCATAATTCAAACCATAAAACCGGCTCTTCACGTAAAAAAGGGGCGGTCGCCCGAAAAACGCGAAAAGTAATTTCTTATCAGCTCTAAGAGAGAAGATATATGCCGAAGATCCTGAATTTGAGGATGTGGCTGATAAATTGCAGCCATAATGGATTGTATGAACAACTTGAAGAAGACTACAAGCAGGCACGAGAGCTATATGCGGCGGCGGAGAACCGTTTCCCCGGTGTCGCTCTGTATTCCGCCGGTCTTGGCTACTGCCTCGGCAAGCTCGGGTTATACGAAGATGCGCTCGCCAGGGCACAACGCGCGGATGAGCTCGATCCCGACAACTATCTCCACTTGAATGATCTTGGCTGGACGTTCCATGAAGCGGGATATCCGGACCGGGCCGAAGAGGCGCTGAAAAAATCAATTGCGTTCGTCCCGGAAGATTATGAGTTTGCGCGTAACAATCTTAAAATCGTGCGTGATGCGCTACGGAAACGACGTAAGCGCAACAATGCGTTGAAACCGCCAACGGAGTGACTGCTGAGGTGAAACTGCCATGAGTATTTCGCGCTATTCTCCGGACAGGGAGCTCGAAAAAGACCCCTTTTTCTGCTCAGGCTGTGAAGCATTCGGTTCGGGAGACTACCTTGGCGCCGCAAAGATGTTCAAGACGGCATACGAGGCCGGTCCGGCGGAAGAATGGCGATTGATGAACTATGCTGCAAGTATTCGAAATGCAGGCTATCTGGATTATTCGTTGTACATCTTGGAGTGGCTCGAACAACGATATCCGGAATATGCAGCGTTGACTGCGCTGTTCAACGCAACAAAACAAGCCGCCGATCTTATTTTGCAAAATGAAAATCCATGCGCGTTGCTCAATGTCCGCCGTTTTCGGCCACTTCCCGGATTCCCTGAAAGAAGTGTCCTCGTTGATAATGATTTCCACGGTATTAGCATAAGTCTTTGCATGATTGTCAGAAATGAAGCGGCGAATATCAAGCGGGCCATGGAGAGTGTGCGCCTTATTGCTGACGAAATGATCGTCGTCGACACCGGGTCCAACGATGGTACCCCGAGAATCGCCGAGTCCCTTGGCGCGAAGGTGTATCATTTCAAATGGAATGATGATTTCAGTGAAGCCCGCAACTATTCCTTGAAACTTGCGAGCAAGGATTGGATTCTGGTGTTGGACGCCGATGAGACCATATCTTACAGTGACCTTTTCTACATACTGGAATACGTGCGGAATAACCGGGAATACTGGGGTTTCGCGTTCGATCAACGGGACTATTTCAGCCGAGCCGGCACGCTGCTTGGAGGGCGCAGTTGTGAAAACGACCCGTACGAAGAAAGCAAACCCTACCGTAGCTTCAAGGTCCAACGAATATGCAGGCTGTTCAAGAATTCGGAGCAAATATACTTCACTTATCCCGTTTATGAGATAGTAGAGGAATCGATCAAGATAAATGGGGGAGAGTTCTGCTATGTTGATATACCCATTCACCACTACGGCAGACTGGTGGATAATGACAGGCTCTCCGCGAAACGGAAGTACTACATTGATATTCTCAAGCGACATGTTGCCACCAACGTATCGAATGAGAGAAAAGCGATATACTTGGGAAACATAGCTCGGGCGTATTCTTTCCTCGGCGATCATCGGATAGCCCTGAGATACTTGAAATTGGCGTTGAGGCATGCTCCCGGCTCGGACCTAATACATGCCGACATAGGAGATAATGCCGCGTTGAGAGGCGATCACCTTGAAGCGGTCCGCTGGTATGAGAAAGCAATAGCACTGAACAATGATCGTCCCGAATACTACATGATGGCGGCGCGATCATATTTGGCGATCGGTGATTTCCTGAGAGCCGGGCGGATGGCCGACAGTTGCCTGGCAATCAGCCCAAATTACCCGCTCGCGATACAGTTTATGGAATCAATGAAAGGAGTGGATTATGCAACATGTTGACAGACAGGAAGGTCCAGTGTCGCGAAGGGTCATCGCTGCACTGAAAAAGGAACTAAACCGGAAAGTCATCGACTTTGACATGCTCAAGCTCGGCGCCGAGCAAGCAAAGAAACTGGAGCAAGGCATTATCTCCGAGGAGGGCATGAAGGATCTGGGCCCGCTTCATGCGGTTTATACCTATGCCCAGAACAAGCTATCCGTCATCGTTGAACACCTTGTGGAACTTCCAATGTGCGCGAAGCTGGCCCGGGCCTATGCGGACGCCGAAGAGGAATACATGCCGTCGGGCCCGCCGATGAGCCCTCTGACGCAGTCCTATTTCTTCTGCTGGGCGGTCTTCGATTCCTGCGTCGGAAAGACACAAGAGACTTTAGGAACTGTGGCGATTGACGTGTGCCGCAGGCTGGGCACGGAGCCAAGCCTCTTCCGGCTCTTCGAGCACATGCAGAACTCGAGAATGGGCTTCTACGTTCACCAGGGCATGGCGGATTCACATGTGCTTCTTACGGAATTCGTCACGGAACGGCAGCACAAATGCGTTGTGCCGGCGGGCTACATGGGAAAGCCCGGCGAGATATGGTTTGTCAGGGTGTTACCCGAGCCGTTCGCGAGCCTGCAGAGGGGTTACTCTTTGGTGTTCAACACACCCTATGTGATCTGCGCACGGAAAGGCGACAAGTTCGTCCCCGCCGACGCGCGCGAGTGGCAAGCGTTCTTTGACAGGACGATCACAAAGACAGGAATCGAAGATGCTCATGAAGCATATTCGCATCTGATGAAGTATGGCCTGTCTTTGAACTACTGGAACAAGTACGTGCTGGAGGCCTACGTGAACCATCGGCAGGACATGATTTTGCTCGCCGGTTTTCCGGACATAGCGTCGAGCAGACCTCATTCGCGAGAGAATAGCGTGTAGCGCTGGACAGATACCGGAAGCTCCAGCCAATAGATGAGGAGGTCGACATAATGAACCGGCAATCTTTCGTAAGAAGATAGAATCTCCTGCATCGCAATCATCCGATGGGGGGCAAGGATGCGGCAGTATTGTGTATCGAGTTTTTCGAAATTTTTAAGGAGCAGTTCCAATAGTTTTTCGCCGTTACATAATCCTTAGCTTTCTACAGATTGCGGCCACGATCATGCCTTTTCGGGCCTGATCGGTCTTCATCAATTTATAAGCATGGCGGAATGATTTCAGCCCTTCCTGAAATTGCCGCTCCCGGAGAAAGGCCTTTCCCCGTTCCATCAAGCAGCGGTGGGCGTTTTGCACATTCTGCAGACGAGAGAGATTCGCCCCGCAGCGCGGGCATAAGTCATCCGTGATATTTCTTCTTTTACAGACCGGACATTCCATCATGATCCACCCCCGCAGGGCCGGTTAAATGTTCAGGTAAAAAAGCAAGTCTTCCAGTTTGGCGGATATTCGCGCGAACTGATTTTCATCTCCTGATTGAGCCGCTTCATGCAATTCCTCCAACCAACTTTCCGCCTCCGCCCGATCGACTTTGTCCATTTTCGGCAACAATGAATCGACCCGATCGCTCAAAGACTTTCTCTTTTCTTCCAGATCATTCGCCTCTTCCCGATCGAGATTAGAGGTTTTATCCTGGTCATTGTCATCAGAATCCTCCTGCCCGAATAAGCGATTGATCATCGATTTTGATCGGTCGATCTGTTGATCGGTCAACATAGCCAGGGCCTCCGTTATCGAGATCTCCTTGCTTAAATCGGTTTCTCTTTCCACCGCCGATACCCGCAAGATGCCGTCCAGATTAAGGCTCATATTGATGTCAATCCCGTTTCCGGCCGGGACCGGGGAGAGATTTTCGACCAGGAAATCACCGATGAGAATATTTTTTCGGGCGTCCTGGTCTTCGCCTTGAAAGACGATAACATTCACCGCTTTCTGCCGATCGACCACGGTACAAAAAGGTTCGGCCCGGGAAACCGGCAGAGGAGTTCCGGCCTTAATGATAGGAACAAACATATGAGGTCCGTAGATCCCATCAACCCAACCCAAACTGGATGTTCCGAATGTATACGGGGTAATATCCACCAGTATCCGTTGGTCGTATTGACCCATCAAGCGGGCCGCCATTACGCCCGCTCCGAAAGCTACCGCCAGATCGGGATGAACATCCCGCCTCGGGCGGCGCCCGAGTTCATCTTCCAGGATAGTCTGAATCAATGGAATCCGGGTCGCGCCTCCGACTAAAATAATTTCATCCAGATCGGTTGGTTTGAGTTTGGCGTCGGCCAGGGCTTGATAGACCGCCGAGAGCATCTTGTCAATCAAGGGCTTGATCATTATTTCAAATTCACTCCGGTCCAGTGTGACCTCGATTGATTCGGCATCGCCTGATTCGGTGGCGAGATTGTCTTCGCTGATCAAGGCATGGGGATAATCGGAAAGCCGAAGTTTGGCGGTCTCCGCGCTGCGCCGAAGACGGTGGCGGGAGGAGGGCAAGAGCAGCGCGGGATTTTTTTGCCGGGCGTATATCTCCCGGATCACCCAATCCGCGATCAGATCATCCATATCGTCGCCTCCCAGGCGGTTGTCGCCATGGCTGGAGATGACTTCGAGCACCTCGCCTTCCGCCTCCACGATGGATACGTCAAAGGTTCCTCCGCCCAGATCAAAAGCCAGAATTTTTTGAGGTTGTTCCTTTAACTCGTTTTCATAAGTTAGGCAGGCGGCGGTCGGTTCATTGATAATCCGCAATACCTCCAGACCGGCCATTTTTCCGGCATCCCGGGTTGCCTGACGCTGGGAGTCGGAAAACTGAGCCGGCACGGTAATAACCACTTTGTGAATCGGTTCTCCTAAAAACTCTTCCGCGGCCAATTTTAATTTTTTAATAATCATGGCGGAAATCTCCTGGGGGAGATATTCATCTTCTCCCAGAAAAACCTTTTCGTCGGTTCCCATCCTGCGTTTGATTGAGCGGATCGTCTGTTCGGGATACGCGACGTATTGATTGCGAGCTTCGACGCCGACTATCAATTCTCTTTCTCGGTTTAATCCAACAAAAGACGGCACTAATTGACTCCCCTCAACTTCAATAATCGAGATTTCCCCATCTTTGAGAACCGCCACTTCACTGTTAGTGGTTCCCAGATCAATACCGATAACCGGTTCATCCATAACATCTTCTCCTTCTATTGGGTAACTTCCACTTCGGCGTAATGCAATATTTTCTCATCCCTTCGATAACCCTGCCGGATTATAGCCGAGACCTGACCTGACGGTCGAGCGCCGGCTTTATTAACTGAGATCGCTCGCATCACTCCGGCGTCAAAATCATCCCCCACTCGAGCCAGGGGAGAGACCCGCAGTCGCCGGAGCGCGTCATCGATTTTCCGGATCAGCATTCCCTGACTTTCGTGGATTTTTCCCCGGGTGCGGCGCGTCTTCCTATTCCAGAAGCGCGACGGAGGTTGATTCATTTCAACTGTTCGGCAAGTATTCAAGACGCTTTCTCGAATCTCGATGATCTCCTGCAGGAGTTCATTCCGAATTTCGGTTTTTTCGTCTTTGAGTTCGCGCCGAATTTCTTTGACCACACCAAAGATCCGTTCTTCCTCTTTCCGAAAGTCGGTCGAGATAGATTCCAATCCCTCCGTCATTTCCCGGCCGGACTGCCGAACCGCCCTGGTCTGAAGTTCAATCGCTTGATTTAGGACCGTCAGTTCGGTATAAAAAGACCGGAGGTCGGGAATATCTTCCGGGATATTATCCTGAAGAATTTTTCCGCCTTCCTCCTCAGTTAACTCATAAAGCCAGTCGGAAAACTGTCGGATGATTTTCTTCCGCCAATCATCCTCCGATGAATAAAGCGAAGACCCTCGTTTCCGCCGGATTCGAGGAAATTTTGTTTTAAACCAACTGAACAGATTCATCGCAAAAATGACAACCAGGCCTCTATTCCGATTTTGGAGCGTTGATCGGGCGGGTCCGGGAGCAGATCATATAACTTTCGGTTTGATTTTCTACCCGGCATACCGAAGATTTGCAACCTGATTCGTTCCGTTTCATCCTTGATCAACTGATAAGCCTGGGTTACTTCTTGAAATTTGACTGGCGATTTTTCCGGTGGGAACTCCCGAATTTTCTGCAAGTAAGCCCGTCGAACCTCTTTTTGATCAACGGATTCGGCTATTTCCAGCGCTTCGTAAGGGTAAGGCATAATATTCCACTCCCATTTACCGGTTTTCAGCCTGAGGCTCTTGTCCGCCTCTGGAGGAGATGCGCCTCTGGCGCACATTCTTTCATAAAATTTTGACAGTACTTTCGCATTTACAATATATCAAAAAAATACATCTGTTGTTAGTGGTGATTTTTTATTCCTTTATTGACTATAGTTCTTTTTCGCCGGGCCATCGAGGTCGGCGGGAAGAATGCGTCCTTTAATTCGCGGTTGATTACTCTGTTAATCCTGGCTGAAGAATAAATTGTATCGATGCTTTCAATCTCTTTCAACATCTGCTCCGGCAAACCTACCTCTTTAAAAGTCTGTTTGACAAAAGTAATGGTCGCGGCTTTCCCTTCCCGGAGGGCTAATTTATAGGCCCAATATATACATTGTATCAATCTCTGCTCGATTTTTCGATAATGTCTTCCCCATTCGCCGCCGTATAATTCCAGATACCAATTCAGAAGAAGTGAACGATAAGCCAGAAAAATTGCCAGGTTCCGATCTTTTCGTCTGATACCATTGGCGGTGAGCGGCCAGGCGATTAAATTGGATTCCGGATGGCTTAAGTCCGGATCTTCGGAGAAGATGAATTCAAGAATATCAATGAGCGCTGCAACAGGCGCGGCGGTTCGGAGAAATGCTTTCGCTTCCACCGGTTCCGCAATCGGGATCTTCCCGAGCTTCCAAACCGGATCGTTTTGCCCGATTAATATACGAGTATTTTCCATCATAGTTTCCGGTTCTGCGGTCTGCTCCTGAATACCCGCCGGAAGAGAAGGAATATTTTTAAGATGGTAGTAGGAGTCAAGCCGGCCCAAAATATGGCGGATAATAAGCGGTTGATTCAAATTAAGGATATCATGTTCCTGACCGGAAGTGACCCCCCGGGCATCGATTATCCATAAAAGAACGGTTCTCAAGGTAGTGAGGAAAGGATCGCCGATATAATCAAGTTCCTCAAGCCGGTAAAATGATTTATCCGGGTGATCTTTTTTAAGCAAATCAATGGCCTTGTCAATCTGCAGCAGACAACGCAATCGCTCTATTGCAGGGTTTTTCCCGGAAAGATTATCCAGTTTTTCAAAAAAACTGAGCGCCTTGGTATGGGACTTGCGCGCCCGGCAGGAGACGACCAGTTCAATCAACGGGGTCTCATCCTCGGGAAAATCCCGCAACCAGCGTTTAAGGAGCGTTTCTTTCTCCTTGAGCGATGCCGTATCGGGAATGTGCTTGTGCCATTGCCGAAAGGTTTCTGTTAGAGGGTAGTTTCCGACACTTCTTTCCCAGAACCTTACCGCTTCGTTCAGGAAATTCCTTTTTGCTTCCTTCAACTCTTTTTTTCGAATCCCGAACAAAGGCAATTGATGCAGATCGGGAATTTCTTCGAGCATTATCTCAGCCATCCGGTTGTTGATCAACGCCCGGCCCAACGGGGAGAAACCACCTGTCTCCAGTATAGTTTCCCACATTTTAATATCATCATCTCCCCCCCAGAAAGCAGCAAGTCGAACAAGGTGGGGAAAATCCCGCGCCCTCTGGAGATTCAGGGGGGGAGCTTGATTATTGCTGGTGAGTTTATAAAAAAATAAAGCGCCTACTTCCCGCCGCAAGCCGTTTTTCTCCGCCAGCTCCGGAGCAAAAAACACTTCATTAAATTTATTCTTCGCCTGGCGGTAGTTGTTTTCTTCCAGCAGGACATCAACTTCCATTAGATAGGAATGGAGCGAAGGCCCGGCAAACTTCCGCCGCAATTCCGATTCTTTTGCTGAGCGAACGGTTTTTCTCTTGATAAGTGATAAAAGAACCAGGGCGATTTTTTGAGCGGGGCTTTCGGCGGAAATTTTAGCCAAGCACACAAGACAGAGTTTATCATCTTTATCGTAAAAGGCTTTAATCGCCGTTACCAGCAGTCTCCAATCGATAAACGCCGATCTTCTTCCCACGGTTTGCTGCATCCGGGAAAAAGCGCCGGTTTCGCTTTCTCCTTCCACTTCCCGCCAGGCTTCAATGATTGAGCACACCTGTCGCTTAATCGGGTGCTCCAGAGGCAACGATGAATGGTTGGCGGCAAGATAAAGGTCCGGAAGGCTGGTTTTGATGTATTCATCGATGGCGCCCGTAATCCTATTGTCTTTTCCATATCGAAGCAAAACCGAGCCGGAACCGGCTTCGAAATCTTTTCTGATTAAGAGAGGGAGGGGAAAAAGATTTTTCCAATCCTGGTGGGCGGAGATAATGGTTTGATAAAAAAGATCGGCTTCCTTGAATTGGCCCACCTCCATCATTTCGGTTATTCTGATTTCATATGCCCGAACCAGTTTTGGAACGTATGCCTCGTCGTAATCGGAATGTTTACAAATAAGTTTAACCAGGGCGACAGCTTTTCTTCCCCGCTTTTGCGAAAGAGCCTCTTCCAATTCACTTAACAGTTCGAAGATCGATCGGTCCCGGTCAACGCGCTGTCGGCTTCTTGCTCGTGATTTTTTCTTTTTTTTGCTCATCGATTAATTGGATTTCAAATAAAGGATTACAATGTTAGTAAAATTGTATCTTCTCAATAAATAGGGGAAAACCTCAATTATTGATTTTTCATCGGGTATCCCGCCAAAGTCGTAGAGTTGGTAATATTGGTGGAGAAAGTCCGATAATATCTATGCCCGATCCCCCCGGCGG
>Ga0208771_1001276_pt1 | contig 13572 bp, 12 predicted proteins | sample AntAceMetag02UKX_FD_184775 | JGI IMG/M metagenome (GOLD analysis project Ga0208771, IMG submission 184775) | Saline lake microbial communities from Ace Lake, Antarctica - Antarctic Ace Lake Metagenome 02UKX (SPAdes) (version 2) | ecosystem: Environmental > Aquatic > Non-marine Saline and...
TTAAAGCCAAACTCCCGCTCAGCCTTACTCGTATCCAATTTTCTTCTGGGCTGCCCATCAGGCTTGCTGCTATCCCATCTAATCTTTCCTTTAAATCCACAAAATTTTGCAATCATTTCCGATAAATTTTTAATCGATATCTCTAAATCACTACCTAAATTTACCGGCTCGCTTTTATTGTATTTTTCACCAGCCAGTAATATCCCCTCTGCTGCATCTTCGACATATAAGAATCCTCTCGTTGGTTTACCTGTTCCCCAGCATACCACTTCCTCTTTCCTCCCTTCAGTTGCCTCAAAAAACCTCTTTATTAAAGCCGGAATAACATGGGAACTATTTGGATTAAAATTATCCCTTGGCCCATATAGATTTAAGGGAAGTAAAAATATAGAATTAAAACCATATTGTGTCCTATAAGCTTGAGACTGCACTAACATCATCTTCTTAGCCAGTCCGTAAGGAGCATTAGTCTCTTCCGGGTAACCATTCCACAAATCTTCCTCCCTAAAAGGAACCGGGGTAAATTTAGGATAGGCGCAGACGGTACCGATAGCAACAAACTTGTCCACTTTAAACTGGCGGGCGTATTCCATTAACATAGCACCCATTACCATATTATCATAGTAAAATTTACCCGGATTTTCCCGATTAGCACCAATTCCGCCCACTACCGCGGCTAAATGAATAATAATATCAGCCGGATAATCTTTGCATAATCGGATAACATTTTTCTCTTTAGTTAAATCATAATCTTTAACTAGGGGAACAAAAATATTCTTACATCCCTGCTCTTTCAACTTTTCTACCACATAAGAGCCTAAAAATCCTGCCCCACCGGTAACTATAACTCTCTTGTCTTCCCAAAAACTCATTTTCTATCTCCTATCCTTATATTTCTGTCACCCTTTCCTATATCGTAGGACAGGCGTCTCGTCTGTCTATTCTGTCATTGCAAACCTACTGAAATTGGGCGAATCAATCCCTTCTTGCATCTTCTATCTTGTATTCTGCATTTTTTTTTCTTTCTTCACTATATACTCAATACTCGATGCTATATACTATCTCTATCCCTCTGTAATATGATTCTCCGTCCAACTAATCCCTTTTGTCTTTAAAATCTTCTTCCCTTCGCCTGAAGAATCCAATCCTGCTAATTCCATATCACTATCTACCATTATTTTAACCAGCTCTTTAAAGTGTATCCTCGGACTCCAACCTAACTCTCTCTTCGCCTTAGAAGCATCAGCCAATAATAACTCCACTTCGGTAGGTCTAAAATACCGAGAATCTATTTCCACATACTCTTTATAATCTAACTTCACATAATTAAAGGCTTCTATTAGAAAATCTTCTACTGAATGAGTCTCCCCTGTCCCAATAACATAATCGCATGCTCTTTCCTGCTGCAACATCAACCACATGGCCTCTACATAATCAGGAGCATAACCCCAATCTCTCTTAGCCGCCAGATTACCAAGATACAATTTCTTCTGGTTACCGGCTACAATATTGGCAATCGCCCTGGTGATCTTTCTGGTTACAAATGTTTTACCTCTTCTCGGTGACTCATGATTGAATAGTATACCGTTGCAGGCAAAGATATTATAACCTTCCCGGTAATTATTAGCCATCCAATAAGAATAAATCTTGGCAGCTGCATAGGGACTTCGTGCCCTTAATGGGGTTTCTTCATTCTGAGGCGCCGTAGCATCACCAAACATCTCACTACTTGAGGCTTGATAAAACCTACATTTTATTCCACTTCTTCTTACTGCTTCCAATATCCGGGTAGTCCCTAATCCAGTGATATCCCCGGTATATTCCGGCATATCAAAACTGACTCTTACGTGGCTTTGTGCTCCCAGATGGTATATCTCATCAGGTTTTATATTATAGATAAGATTGGTCAACTGACTCGAATCGCTCAAATCCCCGTAATGCAGATGTAATTTTACCCCCCTCACATGAGGGTCTTTGTAAATATGATCTATCCTGTTAGTATTAAAGGTACTGGCCCGCCTAATGATACCATGAACTTCGTATCCTTTGGAAAGTAAAAACTCCGCCAGATAACTACCATCCTGACCGGTGATACCGGTAATCAATGCTTTTTTCATTGTTTCTTCTCCTTTAAAACTTCATTATAAAGTTCTATATAATTATCTGTAAACTGTTCGATGGAATAATTTTGCAATACCCGTTTTCTGCAACTTTCACTCAAACTTCTCCTCATCTCATCATTAGTTAATAATCTTTCCATTGTTTTCCCCAAAGCCTTAACATCTTTTGATTTAACCAGAAATCCACAACCTTCGATAACTTGCTCTGGAATTCCACCAACATCAAATCCCACCACAGGAATACCACAAGCCATTGCCTCTAAAACTGTGGTTGGAAAATTATCATCTAAAGATGATATGCAAAAAATATCTGCAAGATTATAAATATCGGAAATATTATTTTTACCCTCGATATAACCCATTTGTTTAATTTCAATATCTACATCTTTTAGTATATCATGATCTATTACTTTCCCTGCAGTAATCACCATCCAATTTTTTGCTCCAATATATTTTAATGACTCAAAAAAATATTTTATCCCTTTTCTTTCATCTTTTAAATCTGCTGCCAAACATAATATAATTTTTTTCTCAACAGGAATTCCATATTTTTTACGAATAGTACTCTTATTTTTAGGTTTAAAAAATTCAATATCTACTGCATTTGGAATAACCTTAACTTGATATTCCTTTAAATAAGATTCTTTTACTCTATCTGCTAACCATTGCGAAGGACAAACAATAACAGGTTTCCACCCTGAAGAAAAAGAATTCTTTTTTTTCTTCCACATAAAATTTGTAGAATCTATAAACGATTTTGGGTATAAAGATAAATCCGGACAATTTTCACACCCTGCTTTCCATTTCTCACAATCAAACCAATAAGCACAACGACCCGTTATAGGCCAACCATCATGCAAAGTCCAGATCACCGGGATATCTAATTTCCCTAAAAATTTAATAAAGTCCAAATTTAAATAATAACCATGAAGATTATGCAAATGAATTAAATCAAATTTTTCCCTATGAATATAATCTTCTAATCTTTTTGTAGAAAACCAGCTACCATAACCCTGCAGACCTGTAATTCGAGTTAAAAATCCTTGAAGATATATTTCAGGTAAAAAAGCAAATTTATAAACTGCTTCCTCTTTCGAATCCTCTCCTCTGCCATATGCAAAACAACAGACAATTTCATCCCTTTTATTTAGAGCTTTATACAAAGTAGATGCAATTTTTGCAGCCCCGCCCCTGCTGAGTTCTGTATTTATCATTAATATTTTCAAAATTGCCCTACCTTCAATTTTATAATTAAATATCACACTTCTTTAATAGCTTTTATAAATTCATCTGCAGATTTCTCAATACTAAATTCTCTACAAGCATGTTGACTAATTTCATCTCGTTTTTCACGAATATTTTTAATTTTACTTTTAGTATTTTTAATGACCCTAACAATTTCATCAACATCATCAGGTTCAAAAACCGCTCCATTCCATCCTTCTTCAATTAAATCATAACTCGCTCCGGCATATTTAGAACTTAATACATATAAGCCACTTGCCAAGGCTTCATTAACCACCAATCCCCAAACTTCTTCAAAAGATGGGAGAATAAAAATGTCTGCCAAAGCATAATATTTTGCTAATTTATCCTGCTGTTGAAATCCTTCGAAAAATACATTTTTAATATTTTTTTCCTTACAAAATATTTTCAAAACATTCTCTTCAGGACCACTACCGACAATAAAAAAACCAATTTCTTGGTCTCCTAAAATATCTAATGCCTTTAAGACTTGAATGATTCCCTTCCTTTTAATTAGTTGACCCATACATAATAATAAATATTTGGGATATTGCTTCCTCTCTCTAAGAAAATTATCTCCATTTCTATACTCTTCTACTCTGCTCCTAAAATAGTCCATGTCCACAGTATTGCTACCAATATATATTTTTCCACCTTCAGCACCAAAATATTCCAGGTATTCTTTTGCCTTTGTTCCATACGCAATATATTTATCTGCCCCTCTAATTATAATCTTTTTCAATCTACCCTTAATGCCTTCTACGCTTCCCACGCTTAATAAGGTGGTACTATTCCACAAAATATATTTCTTTTTAAATATTTTACAATAAAGAAACCCCTGCCAATAAGCTAAATCATCATAACCGGAAGTAATAATTACATCCGGTTTATATTTTAAAAGAGTTTTAAAAACCCCCCTATTTAAATGAATGGCAATCTCTTTCTTTTTTCCCCAAATAAACCAATGCCACCCGGATAATATCTGATAATCGAATTTGATCTCGTTTTTGACTAACTTCCACTCCCGGTTTTTTTCTCTTTCAGCAAGTGCAACAACCTTAAAATAAAAATTTCCTCTTTCCGAAATAGCATTAAAGAGTGGAATACGGTAAGGAGAAATAATATTAGTTAATAAAAGTACCTTCTTCTTATTTGTATTTTTCATTATTATTTCCTATTTTCTCAGTTTATCTTTAATCTTTATCCAAAAACATTTCTTCTTGATTTCTGCCCCAATCAATTAATGGCAAATTAACTATTAAACCCAAAAAAACAAATAAATCTTTATGCATATCAAGGCCAAAACTAAATTGTCTTTCTATAAAAAGTGAGATGCCAACTACTAAAATAATTAATCCCATAACTCTCGCTTGTTTATTAATTTTTAAAATATTTTTATTTAAAAATTGATATCCCTTTTGGCAAATTGCAAATAAAAAGCCAAAAAACACTATTAAACCCAATAAGCCATTTTCTACACCAATTTCTAAAAAAATATTATGCGGGTATCCCTTCCCTGGAAATCCACCTGTGCCTAATCCGAAGAAAGGCTTACTTTTAAATAATTGCCAGGCATCAGAATAAATCTTTGTTCTACCACTCAACCCGTTTGCACTTGCCATCGTTAATCGTCCGGCATTAGGAATTATTTTATTGACAATGGGATTCGTAAAAATTATATCAGAATATGATATCCAGATAAACATTAAAGACAATAAAATTATTGTTATAATTCCTACATTTTTCAACTTGATCTTTTCTTTAAATATTATTACAAAATAAAAAATCAATCCTATTATTACAGAAATTAATGGACCACGACTACCAACCAATAAAATACTATACAACAAAAGAATAATGGCTATCAAGCACAGCAACTTACCATACTTTCCTCTATTAAATATATTTTGCGTCATTCCGATTATAAAAATCATTAATCCAATCATAATCAATGTGCCTACTGGAATTGGGTTTGCATAAAGATAATTTACCCGCCCACCACCATAGTTTCCAAGTATAGCTTTTGATATCAATAGCAAACTAATCCCCAAAGCTGTAAAAGATACCGATATTAAAAATAGCTTTATTTGAGTACCTTTTACCAAAAAAAGCCTTGCTAGTAAATATGGAACAAATACAAGAATAATAAATCTAAGTGCTTTAATAATTCCCCAATTTCTATCTAACGAATAAATACATCCTATCATTAAAATCGCAACAAACAATATTATGAACTTGTCAGATAACTCTAATTTAAAATTTATATTAATCGCGCCTTTATCTCTTTTAATTAATTGTTTTAAAACAAATCCTGCTACCGTAACTACTAGTAAAATTGCCGTTAAATTAAAATACCCAAAATTTATCCCCCCTTTTATTACATAAGCATTTATAAATAAAGCAAAGGAAACTTCCGGATATTTTATTAAAAAATATAGAGCAATTATACTTACCGGAATTAGAATAAAATAATATTGATAAAATATATTAGCCATAATTTTCTATCCTTAGTCTGAAATACCTTCAGATAATCATACAGTAATGAATTATTTATCTTTGTTTGCGATCTTCTCTTACCGATATTTTTAATGCAAAATTTATAAATACAAATAGCTCTGCTAAAACGAAAGTATCATCTTCTTTAGGCGAAAGCTTGTTCCACAATCGTTCTAATCGATTCCATAAATACTTTTGTTGAAAATTGAGCACTTCTTTTTAAAAGATTTTTTCGTATATCTTTTTGAATTACTTCATTATTTAAAATATTAATAATCTTATAAACTGCATCTTCTGTATCCTCATAAATAAGTCTTCTATCTTGGACAATTTCCACCTGGCCTCCACTGTTGGGGACAAACGGAACACAACCTGCTTTAACCATTTCCGCTACGGCGATACCAAAATGCTCGTTCGGCATCCCGTGAATACCATACTTATGTTTTGCCACTAAATATGTGAGCTGTTTCCTGGAAAGCCGACCTTCCCAAAAGAGCCATTCATGGTTCTCTTCACATAACCGCTTTATTTTCTTAGCGTAAACTGGATCCGAACAACTTCCGATAATATGAAAATGAACCGGAAAGCCTTCTTGCCTAACTTTCTCAATAATTAATATCATATCTTCTACATGTTTTCCCGGTGATACTGTTCCCATACACACAAAACCTTCCTCGCATTCATCCCAGGGGATCTCGAGGAAGTCATCATTGACAGGAGGATAGACTGTAAGGGTATCAATATTGTAGGTTTCTTTGACCTGCTTGCCCATCCAGTTCGAATTTACCAGTGTAATGTTCCGTTTCATCCTCTCTTCTTGGTATCGACCTATCCACTTGGCAATCCTTCTGTAAGTCCATCTCGGCAATCCTTTTCGATACTGCCACCCTGGTGGTAGTTGACCTACTCGCCGTAACATTTGATCATTCCAGATAGGACAGTGTATATACTGAATGTCTGGTTCCCCAAGATCCATCTCACAGCGAGTGGCAATGGCCAGATCGAATTCTTTGCGATGAGCCTGGTAGTATCTCTCAGCTACGGCAATTTTTACCAAGAAACCATTGAACCAATGCCCCAAGTGAAGGAGGACTTTTACGACCTCAACCTCAGTAGGCTTAAGATCAGTTCCAAAAAAGGCGTTCAGCTCGGGAAAGTTAACGTCTTCAGTTGTGATTAGGGTAAGATCGTAATCATGCTTCAACGCCTCGAGAATCCATACAGCAACGGCACCGGCTCCTCCAAGAGAGAAGGTAGGGTGAATTATGGCAATCTTCATTTCTGCCTCCCCGACATATGCAAGACATCTTCTCTATTCCACTGTTGTACCAAGCGGTGACAACAGAGTTTCTTCAAGATGTAGTTCATGTTACCTTCGCTAACGTAATAGAATATCCGCCTGAGCCTGAAATACCATTTTGCGAGCCGGTATTGTTTATTCCACGGAATATTTAGATCCATGCGAATACCATAACGTTCCCTTATTGCAGCGTACTCCTGCAGCCACTGTTTATCCTCTCCGGTTGTGACTGTTTTCGACTTAGCATGGACTCTTAAGTATCCACTAAAGCCCTTTACATATTTAAAACAACCCTTTTCACTGGCTCTAACGAAAAAATCAAAATCCATCGCATATTTATACTTTACATTGAATCCACCGACCTTAGAAACTAGCTCTCGTCTCCAGAATGCTGTTTGATTCGTAATATTGGGCGACACATATAAGTACTCCCTTCTATCGAAAGGTCTAAGTCTCACTTCTTGAATAATCTCCTCATGTTCATTAATAAAGCAAAAATCACTAAAGACAAGGTCTACACTTGGATATCTCTGGAGGTATTTTACTGTTTTCGAGATCACATTGGGAGCATATACATCATCCGAATTCTGCCATCCTGCGATACTGCCTGTGCTTTTTTGGAATCCCCTATTTATTGCATCAGCTTGCCCCTTATCCTTTTCACTTACCCAATAACTTAAATACTTTTCATATTTCTTAATTATCTCCACACTTCCATCAGTAGAACCACCATCAATAATTATATATTCAAGATTGGGATAATTCTGATTTAAAACACTTAATATCGTTCTTTCTAAAAAGTCTGCTTGGTTATATGAAGGAGTAACGATAGATATTTTAGGATAATTTGGATTTTTATTTAAAATAATCTTTTCATCAAATAAAGGTTTTGATACAAACTCTTTTAGTTTTTTTTCAAAATTATAACTTTTCAATTTTATTTCCTCCATACCACTCAATAGTCTTCTTCATCCCTTTCTCAAAATTCATTTTTTAATTCCCATTTAATAAATTCGATCTCATCCTCTACAAGTCTATCAATCAATTGGTTAAAACTCATATCATATTTCCAATTTAATTTATTTTTTGCTTTTGAATTATCTCCATAATTTATCTCCAAATCGTTTGGTTTATAAAGACTTTTATCTATTTTGATGAACTTATTAACCTTTAAATTTAGTTTTTTAAATACTTTCGTAACAAATTCCTCTAAACTATGAACCTCTTCGGAAGATATAATATAGTCATCCGGGTCATCTTGTTGTAACATCAACCACATTACCTCCACATATTTAGGTGCATATCCCCAATCCCTGTATACTTTAATATTTCCCAGTCTCAGCTCATCTGCCAAATCTAAACTTATTTTAACTACAGTATTAATAATTTTTTTGTCACAAAATTTATATTTCATAATACCGACTCGTGATTAAAAGAAATACCACATACTGCAAATAAATTATAAGCCTCTCTACAATTTATAGTAATCCAATGTGATGCTGCCTTTTACGTCCCATAAGGGCTTATGGGACGTAAAAGAAAATTCTCATTAATATTTTGGATTTTTGTATTCATCTTTGAATTATTCCTTATAAGACCTATTATATTATATCCCTTATTAAGTAAAAATTGGCCAAATATGTTCCATCTTGCCCTGTTATACCGGTTACCATCGCCGTTTTCATAAAATGTCCTCATATAATACTTTTGTTTTTTTTGCAGTTTTTTCCCATGTAAATTCTTTAACTCTTTCGGTTCCTTTGTTTATTAACTGTTTTCTCAATTCATCATTATATATCACTTTTTGGATGCTATTTAACATTGATAATTTATCAGTTGGGTCGAAATATATAGCAGCATCACCTGCTACTTCCGGCAATGAGCTTGTTTTACTACATATTACGGGGCACCTACATGCAAACGATTCCAAAATGGGGATACCAAAACCCTCGTAAAGAGAGGGAAAAACAAAAGCAATTGCTTTTCCATACAAATAAGCTAAAACACTATCACTTCCTGAATAATAAAATACTTTATCTTTAATTTTTAAATTAATTAATTTTTCAATTTCCAGGTCATTAAACTTTCCACCACCTGCACAAACCACATTTAGTTTGACATCCTCATCAAGAATTGGAGATATCGCTTCAATAAATAATTCAAAGTTCTTATAACCTCCCCTATTTCCGACAAAAAGAATATATTTCTTGGGTATCATTATTTTTGTAGTCTTATCAACTTTGTTTATGTTAAATGAATTGCCATGATATATAACTTCTATTTTATTTTCACTTATTCCAAGAAATTTTATTATATCCCTTTTGGTATTTTCAGAAATAGCAATAATTTTTATAGCTTTTTGCGACAAAGTTTTTTTTCTTTTTGATATTTTGTCCTTAGACGAAAACATTTCAGGATATATTTCATGAATCATATCATGAATAGTCAAAACAAAAGGTTTTCTACCAATATAATCTAAAAAATATGGGTCATAATAAGTTGGATGAAAAATATCGTAATCTCCCTTGGAAATATATTTTTTGCTAACTTTTCTATTTAGAATATTTAAAAGTCTATATTTCCCCCTAAATGAGTAATTTTCAAAAAAAGTTTTATATGGCAAATGATTTAACTCTTTTAAATGATAATTATTAGAATACTTTAGAGATAACTTATATTCTATTTCATCATCATTTTTAGAATTTTTCAACAATTCGCAAAAATATCGAGAAATACCACCATAAATTTGACTGGTAAATATTTGATGATCGTATAATACTTTCACAATATTTTTCTCCAAATTTACTTACTTCATAACTAGTCATACGTAATAAAATAATTCATTTTTTACAATGATTCTATGCATTTTTTTTTAGTACATCCTTATATAAATCCGTATATCTTTTAGCTACTTTTATTAGATCAAACTCTTTTATAACCTTTCCTCTTGCATTTTCGCTTAGCTTCTTCCACCTACTATCATCTTCTAACACCCATTTAATACCATAGGCCAAATCCTCTGTCTCAAAAGGTTTTGCAAGATAACCATTTTTTTGATGTTCTACAATATCTAAAAGACCGGCATTGCCAAAAGCAACCACAGGCGTCCCACAAGCCAGTGACTCAGATGCAGTTTGTCCAAAAGCTTCCTGTATTGAAGGTACAATCATCACATCTGCTGCAGAGTAAACTAACGCCAGGGATATTTCATCATTTAGTCGACCTAAATAATGAGTTTTAAAACCTAAATTCTCTTCGTCTCTTGGTTTTGAAGACCCAAATATTACTAGTTCAATCTCTTTGTTTTCTTTAGAAAAATATTTTTTTAAGGCCTCTTTTAGTAATGAAAAACCCTTTCTTTTATCGCTTATCGCATTTATTGCACCAAATAATATGAATTTTTTATCTTTTGGCAAGCATAAAATATCTCTTGCAATATTTTTATCTATTGGTTTGAAACAATTCAAGTCAATGCCATTTGGAATAACTTCTACCCGCGTATTGCAAAAAAGTGAGCTTTTCCTGGCGCATTCACCCAACCAAGAGCTTGGCGTAACAATAGTTAGATTAAGATTTTTCCAAGATTTCTCCTTCCGCTTCCAAATTTTAGAAGAAAGGTCATTTTCTTTATTTGAATTAAGGGTTGGGCAGCAACCACAATTATTGATATATTTTTTACATTCAAATGGAATATGACACCCACCTGTAAATGCCCAAGAGTCATGGAGTGTCCAGACAATTGGTTTTTTCATTTTTGCTAAAGTCTCAATTTTTATGAATCCTAATGCTATCCAGTGTAAATGTACAATATCTGGATTAATATCTTGAACCTTTTTAGAAATATTATCTGGTGCAATGGCAGATGAAAATATAATTTTCTTGCGGTGCTTATAAAATCTAACCGGGATGCTATCAAGTATAGGCCTAAGTTTTCCAAAATATTTCTGCCATTTTGATTGAGGTTCTATTATACTATAATCATCACTTTTCTTAGACTGTACCAGCATTTGCGCTTGAACACCATTTTTCTGCAAACCTTTTAGTAATCTATATGCAGCTATTGCGGCACCACCGGATATATCATTTGTATTTAGTAATAATAGTTTCATTTTTTAATAACTCTTTTCACCAGATCATATATTCTTATTTTTTTTAATATAATTGCGATTATATTTTTTGTTTTTTCTATTATCTTATTTAACAGATAAAATAATTTAGATATTTTCTCTTTTCTATAAGCATTATTTAAATCTTGCTTAATAGTATTTTTATTTTTTTTGAAAAAATGTCCATGTCTAATATTTTTTATCTCTTTAGAAAATCCCAATAGCGGAATAATTTTATCAAATGTATACCTGAAATGATAATGTTTGGGTAAATGACACTTTATACATGGACTAAAATTCCAGTGAGAGATAAGAAGTCCTCCCTCTTTCAAGCAATTATTATAAATTAATATTAGATTAATAGGGTCCTCAACGTGTTCTAAAACATCGGTATTTAATAAAACATCATAATATTTTTCTTTCAAATAATTTACTATTTGAATATTCTTAAAATCTTTTATATTTGTATAAGCATATTCTGCCGCGTGAGGTTCAAATATATCTACTTGGGAGGAGGGTGTGTGCCTTACAATTTCTTTGGCTAATGTTCCAAATCCACCACCATAATCCAATATTTTTAATCTTCTTTTATCTTTAAAATATTCAGCAATTGACTTTCTATGTCTCATTGACTCTCGGTCGGTTTCTATAAATAAACCATTTAAAAACCATACAGGATGAGAATAATACTTTTTAAGTTTCTCTAAATCATATTCTTTGCTATCTAATCCCATATCATTCCAAACTTGATTCATAATCTTCCACATATCTTCAACACCGAGAAATTTGTTTTCGTCAAAATCTTTTAGATATTTCTCTAATTCATTCCACTCTTTACTTTTTTGTAATAATATATACGCTTCTTTCCAATCCATCGTTTCTATCATTTTATTTGTTTTTTCTCTATTTTTATCTTGTAGAAATTGAGAGAATACAAGATAATATTTTACATTTCATATAATTTTACTAATTATCCTTACCATTTTATTTTTTAGCCGTGTAAAAATACTTACATTGCCAAAACTAAGCTTGGAGTCAAGATTGTCTGCTTCTTGGTTTGCTAATATAAAATGGGGATGTATTATATTTTTAATATCTTTTGCCTCCGTTTTTGAAAAAATGCTATTTTTATCTTTTGTATGGGTGCTATCTATACCGAAACCAATATTTGAAACTAAATTGATATTTGGCATTATGCACAATCCATTGTTAATAAAACAGGTATAAACCCATTGATAATCCCAGGCATCTAACTTGCCTTCATAAACTATTTGAAAAACCTTCAACCAATATTTTTGCTGTTGTTTTGTTCGGAAAATATTTATTATTTGATTTTTTCTTTTAAATTCATCAAGGCTTTTTATATCTACATCAAAATATTTCCATGCCCTTCTCCAGGTAGCCCAACCCCAGAGATGGACATACTTGGAAAAATAATAACTTCCTTCTCCTCTTACCTTTCCAAATTGAAAATTATTACCACTAATCGTCATGATTCTTGTATCATCACGATAATATTTTAACAATTCCTGGCAAAACCAGAAAAAACTCTGGTTAGGCAGGCAATCATCTTCTAAGATAATACATTAACATTTTTAAAAAACCAATCTATTCCAGATGAAGGTCTGACTTTACAGCCCAAATTTACATCTGAATAATCTTTATACAACTTACAATCCCAATCTACTTGCTCTATTATTTTTCTTACCTGCTCGCACTTTTCCATTTCACCTTCTTTGTCTGGCCTTGGTCCATCAGCTGCTACAAAAAGCTGTTTCGGCTTAGCTTGTCTTATTGCATTAAATACTTTCTGGGTAGTATCCGGCCGATTAAAGATTAAAAACAAAACCGGTGTCGTTAGGAGAACAGTGGGTACGAAATTATCTTTCATTGCTTAATAACCTTTCAAAATAATTAATTGTCTTTATTAAACCTTTTTCAAGTTGGATTTTAGGTTCCCAGTTTAATTCTTTTAAAGTTATATCGTGACGGACTATTTCAAAGTAAGGATTGTCAAGAAGATGAATTATATTTTGCTTGCTTCCAGTAAAAAAATTATCCACACATATTACTTCATTGTCCTGGCTTAAAATCTTTTCACAAAGATGTGAGCCGATAAATCCTGCCCCACCGGTTACCAAAATTCTTTTTTTCATTTCAGCCCCTTTGTTATTTTCTATAGTATATTTTTATTAAATGTATAATTTTAATTATTTTTAATATTATTGCTTCTTTTGAATTAATAACTATTTTCATATATCTCTTTAATAGTTTATAATCTTTTGGATATCTTGATTTAAATTCT
>Ga0208771_1001279_pt1 | contig 13552 bp, 10 predicted proteins | sample AntAceMetag02UKX_FD_184775 | JGI IMG/M metagenome (GOLD analysis project Ga0208771, IMG submission 184775) | Saline lake microbial communities from Ace Lake, Antarctica - Antarctic Ace Lake Metagenome 02UKX (SPAdes) (version 2) | ecosystem: Environmental > Aquatic > Non-marine Saline and...
CGCAATTGTCTCGATTGTACCTGCGGCATGCCCCCTATGCCCTCAATCACCGCAAATCCGCTGCCGAGGAAAGTGGACTCCGACCAGGATAAAAGCGAAAATATCCTGAGCCAATACAGATGGAATCTGCCGCCTGGAACCGGCAAGGGCGTCAAGGCTATCGAAAGCGCTTACAATGTCGCTCCTCAGCATGTGCTCTCGGATGAGAAACTTGTCCCCTCCATAATCAAATTCTCAACCGACGGTTCCGAAGTATTGGTAATCTATCAGGCCGACCGGAGTTTGCCGTTGTATCCTGACTGTGCCCGTAAGGGACGAGAAGGCGCACGAGGAATTCTCAATGCATTTGAACTGGTTTATGTCGGCCGGGACAAATAGGTCTGAAGGCGGATATGTTTTGAGCATTGAAAGGTTGATTATGAAAAAGGCGTTTTTCGCGATAATCGCTGTGAGTTTTCTCACATGTTCGTTCTTTTCGGTAAATGCCGGTGCAGCCGGGTATCCCGACAGTGATACGGCTGGTCTGTGGCTCTTCGATGAGCTTACCTATACGCATACTACGCTGACCGATGCCAGTGAATACGCAAAGGCCGATCTTTGTCTGATGGAAGGCGGGCGGATGGTCTCTGGAAAGTTCGGAAACGCTCTGCGGGTGGGAGGTTCGAATTACGCGGTTTGTTATGCGGCTTTCGCGGGCAAGGTGCCTCAAGAGGAAATGCGGGGAAAAGACGGTATCCCGAGCGGCCTCTGGGGACCGACGGAAGGGCCCGAAGCGGTGCTCAACGCCCTTGCCGCCAAGACGTGGACGATCGAGATGTGGATAAACTTAGACGCGAAACAAAGTGACATTTCAATCATTGATATGGGACAGGCTTACTCGCCGGGTTTGTCATTAACCTTAAGTGGAGGAGTTTTCGAGTTGACAAACCATTACGCCGGAGTCAAGGCTGCTTGTCCGGCTAAGATGCCTGTCCACAGATGGTATCACGCGGCGTTTACATGTGACGGAAAGAGTGTACGATTATTTGTTAACGGCGTTGAGCAGGCCCCTGCCGTGGTTTCATCGGTTGACATTCAGGCGATACCGGATTTGCAGAAACCCGAAGATCGCGAGCATGAAAGCCGTGGCTTTGAGAATATGACTATCGAACAGCGAAAGCAAAACAGGTTCAATTTAGCAATCGGAACCGACCGTCATGCAGCCAAACCAATGAAAGGTGCGATTGACGAATTGCGAATATCCAGAGTGGTCCGTTATACGGAGAAATTCAGGGCCGGGACTTTTTCGAGAAATTACGCAAAGGATGCTCCCGCCCCGTCACCTGCCAACGGCCCGGCATTACTGTTTGACCCCAGGCCGATTTATGCACCGGTAAACTTCGGTGCGAGAAAGCACGTGTTTATCGACGACATCCTCCTCGACAAGAAATCGAACGTCAAGATTACCATGAATCAGCCTTACGGCAAGCAGCCGTTAAAGCTTGATTTCAAAATAAAGAAGTCGGCGTGGCGTCCGAGTGTGTTCGACGTCAAGAATGAAATATTCATGGCTATTCCCGAAAGCTACAGTTCCAATGAGGGGCTCACCGTTCTTGCCACATCGACCGATGGACTTAGCTTCAAAAGAAAGGGCAAGATTATCCCAGAGACGCCAATGTACGGCGCCTTCTTCAAGGACCTCAATCCTAATGTGCCGCGGAATGAGTTGTATAAGGTCAATTCGTTCGTGGCTAACCGCGGGATGTATTTCTACACATCGCCGGACGGACTGAAATGGCGAAGAAACGAAACGATTCAGCTTCCTCTCGTAAGCGGCGGCGGCGGCGAATGCTTCTGGGACGACCAGCGGGGCAGGTACATTAGTTTTATCAAACGCGATTCAAGTTTCAAAACAAAAAAATATCCCGGCATTGGGCCTCACGGCCATAAAGCAATAATGTTCGAATCAAATGAGTTGCTTAGGCCCTGGTCTTTCAAAGCTCTTGAGAAGCCCTGGTACGAAGGCTGGCCTTTCCCGTCGGTGACAGGCGAAGGAGTCACGGTCTTTACCGCACAAAAGTACGGCTGGGTCTACAGAACGCGAGCTATAAAGTACCCGTGGGCGCCGGATGTATACCTGGCGTTTATCTGGCGCTATCCCGGCGACGACGGCGCAAGACACGTCGAACTGGCGGTCAGCAGAAACGGGCGAGACTGGAAACTCTTCGGAACCAACTGGTATATCCCAACCGGAGCGAAAGACGAAGAAATTACAATGTACGGATTGCTCAGACTCGGCAACGAGATATGGCAGTACGTTAACGAAGGCGGAGCGCACGGCGGCTCTGCGCCGAGATACTGGTCTCGCTACAAACAAAGGCTCGACGGATTTGTCTCGCTCGATGCCGGATCCGAGACCGGAACTGCGACGACGTTACCATTGAGATTCCAGGGCAACCATCTGACTTTGAACATCAAGGCGACAGGATCGGCAAGGGTTGCGATTACCGACGAAAACGGTAAGGCATTCCCAGGCTTTGGCTTCGACGATTGCGACCGGATCAAGGGTGACTTCGTCGAAAAAACCGTCACCTGGAAAGGCAACGATAACGTAAAGTCGCTTGCAGGAAAAACCGTGCGTCTTAAATTCCAGATGCAGAATACAAAACTCTATGCTTTCGAATTCACTACACCGGTGCTGATGATTGGCGATTCCATCACTGGAGGCTACATGTCGGCCGTTAAGCGGATACTGAAAGGAAAAGCACAAATCCGGGTGGCGGATTACAGGTACCCAAACATTCTTTACTGCGAGTCGAGCCAACGGGGACGGCAACAATTGGACAATTGGCTCGGCAACACACCATGGGATGTGATACACTTCAACTTTGGTCTTCACGATATTAAATACGTCGATGACCTGGGCGAAAAAACGAAGGTAAGTAAAGGCAGACAGAACATTCCTGTAGAGCAATATGAAAAGAACCTTGAAGAGTTTGTCGTCGGTTTGAAAAAGACCGGAGCAAAACTTGTTTTCGCGACGACAACACCGGTTCCTGAAGGTTCAAGCGGACGGGTCAAGGGTGATGCCGCCATGTATAATATCTCGGCAGTGAGAATAATGGAGAAACACGGGATACAGGTAAACGACCTCTACGCCCTTGCAATTGCAAGACAAGAGGAAATACAACGGCCAGGGAATGTTCACTTCAAAAAGCCGGAGGGTTACGAAGTTCTGGCCAGGCAGGTAGCCTCTTATATCGGGGATGCGCTAAAGTAAGGCTTAATGCCAAACTATACGCCTTCGGATTCAAAAACTAACTCAGCCCACAATCGGTGAGCAGATTATGGCCCGAAAATAGGTTTGACGGGTGGTTGCTGTCTGATTATACTGATCATCTTTATAGTATCTCAGAATCTGAGCGGCTCTTGATTGTGGGGATTGAAATGGACGACAGCAAAATTGTTGCCGAAGGTATAACCTTTGACGATGTTCTTCTGATACCGGCAAAGAGCGATTTTGTGCCCAGCCAGGCCGATACCTGCACGCGTTTGACCGACAATATCAAGATAAACATCCCGATTGTCTCGGCGGCTATGGATACGGTCACCGAGGCGGCCCTGGCTATTGCGCTGGCCCAGGAGGGCGGCGTCGGCATAATTCATAAGAATCTGGCGGTCGACGAGCAGCAAAGAGAGGTGACGAAAGTCAAACGCTCCGAGCATGGCGTGATTCTCGATCCGGTGACTTTATCGCCCGCAGAGCCCGTCCGAAGGGCGCAGGAACTAATGAATGAGCAGAATGTGTCCGGCATTCCTATTGTCGATGGCAAAAAGCTGGTGGGCATACTGACGCGGAGGGACCTGAAGTTTCTCAAGGACTACGATGCCAAAATCAGTTCGGTGATGACCAAGACCAATCTTGTCACAGGCCCGGCGAGCACAAGCCTCGAGCAGGCGAAGGAAATACTGCGCAAACACAAGGTCGAAAAGCTGCTCTTAGTCGACGTCAACGGTGAATTAGCAGGTCTTATCACGATGAGAGATATCGACCGTGTCCAGCAGTATCCGCGGGCCGCACGTGACAAAAGAGGTAGACTGCGCGTCGGGGCGGCGGTCGGCGTTGGCGATTATGAACGAATCGAAGCGCTAATAGCGGCCGAAGCTGACGTTGTCGTTGTCGATACGGCTCACGGACATTCGCAAAACGTCATCGATACGGTCAAGACAATCAAGAGCAAGTTTGAGATCGATGTTATCGCCGGCAATATCGCCACAGCCGATGCAGCCGAAGCATTGATAGCGGCCGGCGCCAATGCGGTGAAAGTCGGTATCGGGCCGGGGGCAATCTGCACAACCAGGGTGATATCCGGCGTGGGGATGCCCCAGATATCGGCGATTATCAACTGCGCCAAGGCAGCGAAAAAACATAACATACCCGTTATCTCCGACGGCGGTATCAGGCAGTCGGGCGATATAACCAAAGCCATTGCGGCAGGCGCGTCGAGCGTGATGTTAGGCTCGCTGTTTGCGGGTCTAAAAGAGAGCCCGGGACAACTTGTCATCTACAAGGGCAGACAGTTCAAGGAATACAGGGGCATGGGCTCTTTGGGCGCGATGGTCAAAGGCTCTGCCGAAAGGTACGGCCAGAAAAGCTCGACCCAGGCAAACAAACTCGTGCCGGAAGGCGTGGAAGGGCGCGTGCCATACCGCGGGACCCTGGATGAATTCGTCTATCAACTCGTTGGTGGCCTGCGGGCCGGGATGGGCTACTGCGGTGCACAAAGTATCGACGAGTTGAGAAAGAAGGGACAGTTTGTACGGATCAGCTCGGCGTCGGTCAGCGAATCGTATCCGCACGATATACAGATAACAAAAGAAGCGCCGAACTATTCTGCAAGTGTGCCTTTCGAGGACTAAGAACCGATAGTCGACATAAGTATTGTGGGGTTGCCAGTGGCACGTGAGACAATTGCAATTCTGGATTTTGGCAGTCAATACGGCCAGTTGATAGCGCGGCGTGTTCGCGAGCATAATGTTTATTCCCTTATCTGCCGGGCGGATGCGACAGTTGAGGAACTTTCTCAATTAGGCGTTAAAGGCCTGATTCTCTCCGGCGGACCGGCCAGTGTATATGATAAGAATGCACCCAAGTGCGATGAGAGAATCTTCGAACTCGGCGTGCCTATTTTGGGGATATGCTACGGGATGCAGCTCGGCTGCCAAATCCTGGGTGCCGAAATCACCGCCGCCAAAAGTCGGGAGTACGGCAGGACGAGTCTGTCAATCGCCGACAAGAGTGACCTGTTCGCCAACATGCCCGATTCGACAACCGTCTGGGCCAGCCACGGGGATCGCGTCGCAGAGCCGGCTGCTGATTTCATTCAGTTGGCTACTTCGCAGAATTGCCCCTTTGCGGCGGTCAGGCACCGACAAAAGAAGTTCTTCGGCGTCCAGTTTCACCCGGAAGTTTCGCATACGCCGAAGGGTTCGGTGATTTTGAAGAACTTCCTGTACGATATTTGCGACTGCCGCGGCGACTGGAAGATGAGCGACTTCGTCAGCAGCACAGTCGATTCGGTTCGCAAAACCGTTGGCGATGCCACCGTTATCTGCGGCTTGAGCGGCGGGGTCGATTCATCGGTGGTTGCTTCACTGGTTCATAAAGCCATAGGCGACCAATTGGTATGTATCTTTGTCGATAACGGCCTACTGCGGAGAAACGAGCGTGAAGACGTCGTATCGACTTTCAGGGACCATTTTCATATCGACCTGCGAGTTGTGGACTGGTCGAAGCAGTTTCTTTCAGCCCTGGAGGGCGTCACTGATCCGCAGCAGAAGCGCAAAATAATCGGTTCCGAATTTATCGAGGCATTTAAAGCAGGGGCCTCGGAGATTGCCAATGCAAAGTTTCTCGCACAGGGCACGCTTTATCCCGACGTCATCGAGTCGGGCGCCAAAGACGGTAATCCGGCCGCCAATATCAAGCTGCACCATAACGTCGGAGGCCTGCCGGCTGAATTAGGATTTGAACTTGTCGAGCCGTTGCGCGATTTGTTCAAAGACGAGGTGCGTGTGGTCGGTGAATATCTCGGGCTGCCGGAAGATATTGTCTGGCGTCATCCCTTCCCCGGCCCCGGATTGGCGGTGCGAATAATCGGCGAAGTTACGGATGAAAGGCTCGAAATTCTGCGGGCGGCCGATGAGATTCTGATAGATGAAATAAAATCGGCGGGACTTTACAGAAAAATATCGCAGGCCCTGGCGGTGCTTGTCCCTGTCTCGACGGTCGGTGTCATGGGTGACGAGCGAAGCTATGAAAATGTTATTGCCATTCGCGCCGTTGAAACCACCGATTTCATGACGGCCGACTTCTCGCAGATTCCCTACGACGTCCTCGGGCTGATATCAAGCCGAATAGTAAATGAAGTCCGCGGCGTAAACAGGGTAGTATACGACGTGTCCAGCAAACCGCCGGCCACAATCGAATGGGAGTAGTCCGGCCCATTGTAAATAATTTGCTAAACTGATGAGGGTCTTTTGAATGAAATCACGTTACCGCAACGGAATCTGGGGGGCAATAGTTTGTTTGAGCGTATTTTTGGTCGGCGGCTGTGCAAAGCCGGTTGCGAACACGAGTTCACAAGAGCCTGCTTTGAGTTCCAGCAGCATCTCGAAAGATGCGAATCAACCTGAAAAGGTCGTCGAAAAAGGGGACTGGGTCGAAACTTTCAAAGCCGATCTTCCCAAATGGCCTCGTCGGTTTGTTGAAGATGCCAACTCAACGTTTATGAGAGCCGACAACTTGACCGCGCTGCTCTTGGCTGGCGGCGCCAGCATCGCGATGCACAACAGCGACGCCGACGACAATATCAATGAAAACTTCCAGAGGCATCGGACGTTTCGCAATTTTCCCGACGAGAGCCTTTATATAATCGGCTCTCCGGTGACTCACTTTGCCGCGACCGGCCTCTGGTACGCGCTAAGCGCCGATAACCAGGACCAGTTCAATAAGGACCGGGCCTTGACAATGATAACCGCGCTTGCAATCAACGACTTAACGACGGTGGGTCTCAAAGCGATAAGAAACAACAGAACGCCGAACGGCAAGCCTTGGGCCTGGCCCAGCGGGCACACCTCCAGTTCGTTTACGGTTGCTTCGGTGCTGGATGAGTTTTACGGTCCCAAGGTCGGCATCCCGGCGTATTTAGGGGCGTCGGCAGTGGCCTGGCGAATGATGGACACCGGCGACCACTGGGCAAGTGACGTGGTGTTCGGGGCGACCTTGGGCTGGATTGTCGGTCATACCGTCGCCGGAAAACACAAACAACTCGAAGTCGCCGGCTTCAAGGTATTACCTTACACGGGAAACGGCATAGACTCGGGCATGGGAGTGCTCCTTGTAAAACGGTTTTAGAGCGGAGTGATTAGAGAAAAACACCTGTCGGCTAAGGCTCCCGGTGGTAGATTCGCTCGGCAAGGGCGGCTGGATCTTTGACTAACAATTTCAACAGGCAGCGGCTTACCCATTCAGCGGGTTTCAGACTCAGGTAGGCGGCGTCGGCCAAGAGGGGGTGGGCAAGGGCTTTCGCCAGAAGGGGGCCGATTGCGTTATATACCTTTCGACAGACGCGGTGCCAGCGCGGCACTGCCGTCTTGAGTAGCATTTCAGCTAATTTCAGATAACGCAATTGCGCGTTTACGCGGAACGAAACGCTGTTGGCCGGTACTATCACCTGCGATTTCACCACACGCTCGTGCCCCTTAGCGGCGGCGGTGGCAATATAACAATCCGGATTTTCTTTTGGCAGCGTGGAATATTTGGCCATCATTTCAGCAATTGAAATATGCCACGCAATGCGCAATGCGATAAGATAGACCGCGACCGAGCCGATACGAACCCACAGACTGCTCCAGAGATGACCTGCCTCTTTTGGCCTGTCTCTGAAAACACATATGGACATATAGAGGTAAACAACAAAGGTCCAAAATAATGGAGCGGTAGCCAGAAACAGGATTGGAAACTGGATATAAGCGCTGAGCAACCTAGCGGTGACCTTGTCCACTGTGTTGAAAACGACAATGGCCAGGCCATAAAGACAGCCCGTTACAAGCAGGAACCCGGACCATGTCCTCAGATTGCCCCATCTCCGGATGCTCTCTTTCAAAATCCGCCAGATGTATAAAGGAATTGCTATTGTCAGTAACCAAAATATAACGAGCTTGATCGATAGTTCATTTAGTATTTGTGAAGCATCGCGTGCCCCTGAAAGACGAACAGCAAGCATGATTACGTATTGCAAGGACAAGACAATCCCTGTATACAGACCCAGCCTGATGACAAATCGCCGAGTGGAGTTTTTGTAGGACAATATCGCTGCGAGCATGCATACCATCGAATATAGCAACAGCGGGTAAAAAGGCCAAGCTCCCCAAGGCGACATCAGGATTCCCACATAGTCATGCAAATCGCCCGACTGCCACCACGGCATGAGCACGAAACTGAGAGAAAAACACACAATCGGCAACACGATCCCTATCAAGACCAACACCGCACGCAAGGGCCATGACAATTTCTTTTCTGGCAAATTCTCTGTCGCCATACAATCCGCTCGGCAATAAATTGAAATACGTCTGTTCGCTATGACCGATTTATCTCTAATAGCAGAATTGGCTCAAATCATCAAGCATTATTCCGTGCAAACGGAGGAGGGCTTGTTGCGATACATTTGCACAATGAAATCGGTTCAAAACCGGATGTTTACACGTCGGGCTGTAAAATGGTTTGAAAATTCATCGGATTTGTGTAGACTGTCCGATTGTAGTAAGAGGCAAGAATCATTTATTTGCAGGATTAGAACATGACGGAATTTAAAATTGAGCCGGCGCAGAGGATAAAACGACTGCCTCCTTATCTCTTCGGGCGACTAAATGCACTAAAGCTTGCCAAGCGCCAGGCCGGGGCCGACATCATTGATTTGGGGATGGGCAATCCTTCGGATCCTGCTCCGCAGATTGTAATTGACAAGCTCTGCGAGGCGGCCAAGGACCCGCGTAACCATCGTTACAGTGCATCGAAGGGCGTCAAGAATCTGCGCGGCGAAATGGCAAAAAAATATGCCAAGCTCTGGAATGTGGATTTGGATCCTGAGAACGAGGTGCTCGCGTGCATCGGCTCAAAGGAGGGATTCAGCCATCTGTGCCTGGCGATGATGGGCCCGGGTGACACTGCGATTGTGCCGGACCCGACTTTTCCCATACACAACTATGCGGTGGCGCTGTCCGGGGCAAATGTAATAACCGTGCCATTGGGCAACGACGAGAAGTTCCTGAGTACTATCGCTTCGGTCTGCGAGAACCTGTATCCTCGACCGAAGCTGCTGATTCTCAACTTCCCGCACAACCCCACGGCGATGACGGTCGACGAAGGCTTCTTCGAGCCTATTGTCGATATCGCAAAGCGATTCGGAGTAGCGATCATACACGATTTCGCTTACGGTGAGACCAATTTCGATGGATACAAGGCGCCCAGTTTTCTTTCGGTAAAGGGCGCAAAAGACGTCGGCGTCGAGTTTACCACCCTGAGCAAGCCTTACAATATGGCCGGCTTTAGAATAGGATTCGCCGCCGGCAACAAGGATATGCTCGACTACCTTGCGACCATAAAGGGCTATTACGACTATGGTATATTCCAGGCCCTGCAGATAGCGGGCATTATCGCCCTTAGGCACTGCGATGAGGATATAAGAATTCAGAATCAGAAGTACCAGTCTAGGCGTGATGTCCTCTGTGACGGCCTTGAAAGGATCGGCTGGGAAGTGGAAAGGCCCCGAGCCGGGATGTTTGTCTGGGCGAGAGTGCCCCAGGAGCATTCAAAAGGCAAGGGTAGCATTGATTACGCCATGGACCTGATGGAGCACGCGGAAGTGGCCATCGCTCCCGGTAGGGCGTTCGGCGAAAACGGCGAACACTATATGCGGATAGCACTGGTCGAGAATGAGCAGCGACTGCGCCAGGCGGTCCGCAACATCAGTCGATTCGCAAACCAAAAGCCGATCAGAAAGACCAAACCTGTCGACTAAAATTGCCCGAAAACGCGCAGCATCCGGGAATAATCTTACCGAAAAAAACACGTCCAGGCTCCTATAAAAACCATGTCAGGTTGCTGTGAAGTCGGATTGCCGATAGTTATTTGCGATACCGCAAAGAAAGCCGGAAAAAGACTTGACCTTTGAAGCCCAATTTGGTCTAATAGTAACATCAGTAAGGGGGTATGTAAGAAAACTCATCGACGGACAGCAGGTGCTTTTTGACCTTGCTTTTGAGTGATTCTTGTTTTGTAAGAGTTTGACTTTGTAAGTGGATTTACTTCACTAAATGGGGGCAGAGAAAACTCGGAAATGCAGAATTTTCAGATATTCAGTTTGAGTTAGGATGCATTAATAAAACAGGTAGTTAACGCACGGGCGAAACTGCCGGAATCCGAGTGTGCTTTTGTATGAGGGAAATCTGTAACCGATGGCGCAGAGGGTCTGCGCGCAGAAATGAAGGAGATGAGACTGATGAGTAAGTTTAGCTATTTGGTTCTGTTTCTAAGTGCAGCATTATTAGCAGGCGATGCACTCGCCGTCCCTACTGAGATACTGCCCGAAAGTTCCCACTACGAGGGCAGGTCTTACTACAGCACCTTCACAAGCGAAGGGGATTTACTGAGCGGACGAGTGGAGTTTGCCGTCTATGACACTGAAGGCGTAAATGGAGATGAGTTCTCCAACCCGACCACAGGCCTGCCGGAAGCACCCGGAACCGGGCAATACATCTACGCATACCAGGTGTTCTCCGATAGTGACAGCACCGGTATAATTGATTACTTCGCCGTACTCGATATCGGAGACGTTTCCGAGCCGATAAATGACAACATAGGCTCGATTGACGACCAGAGCGGAAATAGCGTACAGCCGGACGAAAGTCCATATATTGCTTATTCGACCAGTATCGGCACGATTGGCGTATGGGAGTTTGCTGAAAGCGGCATAGGGGGCGACGAGCACTCGTGGTTCCTGATGCTACGAAGCAATCAGGACTGGAAGCCGGGAAACTATACGTTTAATAAAACGGTCGCCGATGCGACGGCGGTTCCTGATGTGGAAGTACCGGAACCATGCGTTCTGTTGCTTCTTGCCGGTGGCGCAATGATTATGCGGAGAAGAAGAAGGTCTTGAGCAATTCGAAGATAAAACAGTGTTCGCAAAAGACTTCTGGTAGCAGGGGAAAAATGAAACTTAATAATTCAATATCAAAGCTTTCACCGGTAGTGACACTAACGGCCTTGATCGCCTTGTTCGCCTTGTCCTCAATGGCTTTTGGCCGGACAGGCGGCACGGCGCTGCTTCTGCAGCAGACGCCGCCGGAGGCAGGGACGGTAACGCCGGAGGCGGGAGTCCACAACCTCGAATTAAAAACCGTTGTCACTTTGAGCGCGGTGCCAAAGCCGGGTTATCAATTCGTTTACTGGCTCGGTGATGTCGCCGATCCGACGGCGAATAATACGACGCTGTTTCTGGACGCACCGAAAATCGTTATCGCCGTCTTTGAGCGGGCCGACTACGAACCTTCCGTTTTCGAAGAGGATCCGAACGGCGTGCCTGTCGGGGCGCCTCTCGGAGGTTTAGTTGCACACGCCGGGGATTATTCCCGCACTGGTTTCGGCGCCCCTGGCGGGAGAAGGCCAAGATCACCGAGGTACATTATTATCCCGCCTCCCGAAGACAGGGAATCGAATGACTTCCCCGTTCCGGGTTTAGACGACGATGACTTTCCCGTACCCGAACCGATACCGGAGCCGGCAACAGTTTTCCTGCTGGGAATCGGCGGATTGGCGCTTCTGCGCAGAAGGAAACACGGTCTTATACGAAGGCGTTAAAAACGTGACGCATCATCAGAAAGAAACTATCGGCAGCGGCAGCGGCCGCACCAGGAACAACCTTTGTTGAAAATGCATTTGCAGGTGAATGATTATGAAAAAGTTAGTAATGATTCTTGTATCGGTAGGGTTGGCGTCAGCATTTGCCACTCCGGCAAATGCGGTGACTTGGAGTTTCCAGCTTAGTTCGTCGGGCGACTCCGACACCGTCTTTTCGGGGGCTACGATAGTTGTGGATCCGTCCCCCTATGAGTACAGTTGGGAGTTTACTAATGTACAACTGCAAGTTCAGCCGGGTACTACCGGACCCGTATGGGAGAGCATACTCGCCGATATCACGTCAAGTGGCGGCCCGGATATTCAAAATGATCCGCTTCCCATCGACGTATCGGACCAGCACATTGATCACGTTGGAATTACGGCAGACATTTCGCTCCAGGTGCTTGCAGACGGCAGGGGATCGGCGTCCGTTTCCAACATAAGCTTCGGGCAATTTATAGGTTCCCCGGTGACCGCTTTTCAGGCAGTCGGTTCTATCACCGTTACTTCTGTTCCCGAGCCGGCGACGATTGCCATGTTGGGCCTTGGTGTACTGGGACTCATACGAAAGAAACGGGCTTAAATAAGCTCTCGAAGATAAGAAACTTCTTTGTAAGAATCTGGCGTTGAAATTTGTGGGCACGGCCAGCCCAATTGGGATCCTTTGATTGCAGCGACAGTTGAATTGATCCCCCCGTGCTCTCCCATAAGGTTAATTCTTGACCCCCCGGGCACAGATCACTCGAATCTGTGCCCGCACGTCTCGGCGGTGATAAGCTCCGCTTCGGTCCTCGGATATTTCCTGCAATTCAGCGGCCGAATCGAGTAGATGCAGCAATATGATTTGCCGTCCGGCCCGTATCGCAGAAACCGGCAAACATTGGGCAGCTTACAGCACGCCCCGCAACTGACGCATTGTCCTTTGCGCCTCGGCGAAACAGGCAGCACCGACGTAAACGTTCTTCTGATTTTCGCCGACCATGTATTGTTGGTGCTCTCAGCCATAGCCGAAACTTCTCCAAAGCAAGATTAGCACGATGAACTTTCCGAACAAGTATACGCCATACTTCACCCCACGTAAAGGATGACGTACACCCAGTTGGCACAAACAAGCATGGCGGCAAGGACCCATGCAAATTTACGCTCGGTTTTTGTCAACCGGATCTGCACGGTGTGGGCGAAGAAAAGTCGAAAAAAAACAAACGCAGCGCCAATGGTCAGGATCGAGAACAAGAGCGGATTAAACAGCCAGGCTTGCCCGAAACGGCCGCTCAATAAGCCCAATATGCCGCGAGTGAAACCGCAACTCGGACATGCAAATCCGGTCAAACGCTTAAACAGGCACAACGTAACCGGCTGGTTGAGATAGGTGCCCAGCCATGTTATCGAGGCGCCAAGGCCAAGCCATGCCACGACCAACAGAACAGCCCAGACCGGCCACCCCGGCCGACGAGAAACCTTGACTAACTCAAGCTTCATTTTGTAAAGGGCGCTCCTACGCGCTTACCACTGCGCCTGCTGTCCCCAAGATTACCATAAGCAGCCAGACGACAAAACTGATGATCCACAATATTACACCGATCATCCCGCAGATTTTGCCCGCCTGCGTCA
>Ga0208771_1001291_pt1 | contig 13437 bp, 10 predicted proteins | sample AntAceMetag02UKX_FD_184775 | JGI IMG/M metagenome (GOLD analysis project Ga0208771, IMG submission 184775) | Saline lake microbial communities from Ace Lake, Antarctica - Antarctic Ace Lake Metagenome 02UKX (SPAdes) (version 2) | ecosystem: Environmental > Aquatic > Non-marine Saline and...
AAGAAGATAATAAAATAACTGAATAAATCTCCCAAAACGGTTTGAGCTGCAAGGGCAATAGCAATACCACCAATACCTAAACCTGCGACCAGCGTGGAGATTTTGATTCCTAAATTATCTAAAACAATAATAAAGACAATACTCCAAACGAGAAATTTTAGAATTGTAAAAATGCCTTTTAAGACTTGTTTTTTAGATTTATCTTTTTCCTTCTTTAGCCAATAAGTTTCCAGCACGTAAATGGTAATGGATAATAAAAATTGCACGCCGAAGAAAATCAGAAGTGTAATAACAAAAATATTAAAAAAATGCTCAATTTGCGATTCCATGGCAAGTCGCTTAATACTAATATAAAAAGCACCAAAATAGACTAGATTTAAAAATGTTTTTATCTTTTCTTCGAATGCTTTAACGAATTTGTCATCTATAGTTGTCGTAGTTTTTTTTACCCATGCTTTAATAAATTTTAAAAATAATCTTTTTATAATTTGAATAGCCATGATGAGTAGAATAAAAATAATGATAACAAAAAGATAATCGAGTACTCGGTTGTGAAAATAGGTTTGTTGAAAAAATCCATTAATCATTTTTTTAACCTCTATTAAAGCTTTTTTATTAGTAAGAAAGTATTAAATTATTAATTACGTAAAAACGTAATAAAAAACCTATGTTAATTATATATTCTTAAATGTTGATATTTCAAATTTATTTAATTAGAAAATACAGCATCAAATCTTTACTCTTGTTAATTGACTTTCCTTCTGGAGTAATTAAAATGCTTAATTTTAAAAGGAAAGCGCGTTATCAAGAAAACAATCCAAGTCGTACTTGAATAAAATCAAATATAATATCCGGGATGCTAATAGGGCAGCATTTTTCTAAACCTTTAAATCCCGGTGATGAATTGGCTTCACACACTTGAAAATGTTCACCGTCAAATAATAGATCAACACCGGTAATGTCCAAATCTAAGATTCGGGAACTTTCCGTTGCCAACCATTCGATTTCTTCATTCACCGGATATTCTTTTACTTCTCCACCACGAGAGAAATTTGCTTTAAAACTCCCGTCCTTTGAAACTCTTTCCATACATGCAACAACTCTTCCTCCGACAACAAAAACCCGCAAATCTCTGCCCCGGCTGTTATGAATAAATTCTTGTATGATGAAATTTGTATTGGTTTTTGCAGTATCGATTAATTGCATCAGATCCTCAAGATGTCCTTTAGTTTCACATAAGAATACACCACTACCCTGGGAACCGGATATTGTTTTGACCACTGCCGGGAAACCAATCATCTTTTCGATAAGATTAATATTTAGCGGAGAGCGTGCCAGCATGGTTTTGGGGACGGGTAAATTGCTGGCAGCCAATATTTGTTGGGTATACAATTTATCCTTCACGGTTTCAATGCAGGCGGAGGAATTGAAAGTGGGCACACCCAGCCGCTCTAATTGGCGAATAATAGCCAATGAAAAATAGGGTGTTTCAGCTCCCTCTCGAGGTAATAGAAATTGAGGTAATTGGATTGAGTTGTTATCCAGGATAATACTTTTTTTATCTTCACGGGTAACTATTAAATCAAATTGGTCCGGTTTAAAGATATGTATTTTAATATTTCTCTTTTTGGCAACATCCAAAAAACGTAATAATTCGTAGGAAACATCTTTTATTTCTTCTTCCTTTATATTACTGAGAATCCATCCTTCCATCTATTTCTCCTTTATTGATAGTTTTTATAACAAAAAAGCACTATAGCAATATACAAAAATTCCTCCAAACACTTTTTTTCTTATTTTATGTGCCAATAGTGAAGGCATTACTATATATTTAGATCGGGTATTATGTAATTCTATATACTATCAATTATATTAATTGTCAATATAAATATTTGAAGAGTGCAAAACATGTTTTTTAAAATATCTTTAAAAAATAGGATAAATTTATTCAGTTTTAAACTTTTGCAAACAAGAAATCCAACTTATCGATTATTAACCTATGAATTATTTGAAATTTTTCGTGTTGTAATTAAATGTCGAGCAAGTTTTCTAAAAAAAATATTACATGAAATAAAATTTAGGAACAGGAAAAAGTATATAATTAAATGTGACAGTAGGGTGATTATTTTTCGTAGTAACTTAAAAGATTAAACCAACTATATATGGTAACTGGCAATCTTTGTTCGTGAAAAATTGTTTGTTTGTCTACCACGAAAAAAGTATTGGTTCCAATAAATTCATTATATTATTAAGATGTACTAATTTCGAATTGTGTTTACGCTTTCAAAATGTTATACTTAACAAGTTACAAGTACTTAGATTAGGTACTAACTAGTGGTAAGAATTTAAAAACAGAGACATTAAAGTTTTATAAAAGAGTTTTAATTCACTTGCTTTTCAAAAACAACGGTCAAGATTTTGATTTCAAAGACAACTGGTTAATAATATTATCTTCAGTATTATCCATAAAAAAACCCTATCTTATTGCCCAAAGGTATTACCAAAGATAAATCATTCATATTGATTATCTCTTTCTTTCTTGGATTATTCTTATAGATTAATAAAGGAAACATAAAATCACCTGCAATATTTTACAATCATTAATGAAGCCCTTTTATCCAAGGAAGAAGATCCAGAAAAATAGAAAGGTTAAATACAGTTAATTAAAAGGAACCTGTCCCTAACCTGCAATTTTGTGCCTTGTATTATGTACCTGACAGTGATAAATGATATAAAACTGTTACCAAATTAAAAGGAGGATTTTAAAAATGTCAACAAGAATATTATTCCCAATGAGAAGAAAAATACTAACCTATATCCTGGTCGCATTAACATTGCTACTTTGTATTAGTGTCATCGGAGTCGGCTACTCCCAGAGCCCCAGTCCACGGGAAGTGGCGAAGATGAAAAGCATTCAGATTATTAACCCCCGCCCATCTTTTTCTCTTAAGTTGTGGTTGGATCAAAAAGAGAGAGGAGCAACTTATCAGGCCGGGGAGAGAATTGTGATTCTGTTCCAGGCTTCTCAGGATTCATTTGTGCGGATATATGGTTACGATAGCGAAGGTAGAGCAAAAATAATTTTTCCGAACCAGTATTTGCCCCATAATTTCGTAAGAGCGGGAGAAATTAAATCCATCGAAGGAATCATTGATGTTAACGCCAGACCGGGCACTGAATATGTGCAGGGATTTGCCACTACCAGATCAATAACCTTTAGCCCAAGGGAAGAAGAGTTAATTTCTAAACAGTTTATGCCCGAAGTAAGTCCGGATTATAACAAATATATCCAAACAATTAGAGGTATAATTGCAACTATACCTCCTACTGTCTGGACTTCGAGTAACCTGTTAAGCTATACGATAAAACCTATTCCGCCCCCTCCCACTAATTATGGCAGGATCATTGCTCATTCCAAACCTAACAAAGCTAAAGTATACCTGGATAATGCTTATCAGGGGACAACCCCCCTTAATTTAGACCGGATTAGTCCGGGACAGCATCGTATCAGGTTTGTTATGGAGGGTTATCGGGACCAGATTGAAAATGTCTCCGTTTCTCCTTCTCGAACTACTACAGTCTCTGCTAATTTAGTTCCTATTCCGGAATATGGTATGGGCTCAATCTCTGTTTATTGTAATCAGGATAGATCTAATATCTATTTAGACGGAGAACGCCAGAAGGAAAGAACTTCTGCCAAGAAGGATGTAGAATTAAAGGATATTCAACAGGGTTACCATGAATTAATGATTACTAAAGAGGGGTATCTCGATTGGGTGAGTACTATTTTGGTTCTTTCTAACCAAACCCAGACGGTCGATGCTTACCTGGTTCCTGAAATAAGCGATGGATCCATTGAGATTTATTGTAATGTAAGTAAGGCAAAAATATTTGTAAACGGAACTTATCAGGCGGCGACCTTATCTTCTCAATCCATCACCTTAGAAGAGCTGAAAGAAGGAATGTATGAGATTACCTTAGTTAATGATGGATATAAAACTTGGGTAGAAGAGGTATGGGTATATGTTGGCGAAACGACTCCTCTCGATATCAGGATGGATAAGATTACCACAAGGTATTAAAATAATTCTAATGGAAAATAGATAAAATGAATCAAAGCTTTAAGGGCTCTATGAATGAGATTATAGAGCCCTAAAGTAATCAGAGCAGGGAATATATTTATCTGCTCAAAGTATTTGTCCCAACTTTTTAAAAAAAGTTACAAGATCTAAAATAAAAGGAGATGTTAAAAATGAAAAAGAATATAATTATGCTCATCCTGGTGATGGTTTTTACCCTATTTATCACCAGCTTTGTCCAGGCACAATTAACGAATGGAGAAATCAAAATAAATAAATGTATGGCGGTATTGGAAAAAATGGCTTCACGTGAAGATCAGGCTGGTGCATTTAGCCAGCTCTTAGCGAGGGCAGAAGGCATTGTCATCTACCCCAGATTAGTCAACATTGGACTTGGTTGGGGTGCCATGTTTGGGGATGGAGTCGTTCTTCGAAAGGATATGATCACAAAGGAGTGGTATGGCCCGGCATTTATAGAGCTTAAAACCGCTTCAGTTGGCCTGCAGATTGGTATTCAGGAAGTGTCCTTGGTATTAGTGGTTATGGATGATAAAGGTATGGAGGCCTTTAAGAGTACTGATTTTGAAATCGGAGCTGATATCAGCATTGCCCCGGGACCATTGGGTGATTCCTTACAAACTGACATTGATTTCAATGATTCCATTTATACTTACTCTTACAGTAAGGGTGTATATGCCGGTTTTGCTCTGAAAGGTTCAATGATTCATGCCGATGTAAAAGCCAACAAGAAATTTTACGGAGAAAGTATTACCTGTAGAACTATTTTGAATGATAAAAAAGTGAACAATGAAGTGGCTTTAAAGCTAGTACAGTCGATCGAGCAAATTAGTCAATAAGTGACTAATTGATAAAAGAAAGGAAAAAGGAAATGAAAACAAATACCGTCTTAGCCATCATCCTCATTATTGTGGGAATCTTGGTCTTTGCTTATCAAGGCATATCCTATACCTCCAGAGAGAAAGTCATCGACCTTGGTCCGCTCAAAGTAACTACTGAGAAGACCAGTACTTTTCCCTTACCGCCCATCGTAGGAGGTATTACGCTGCTAGGCGGTATCGTGCTGCTGTTAGTGGGAAGCAAAAAATCCTGATTGCAGGTAAAGCATTTTAATTTTTTAAGAAAATAAGACTTAAAAAGAAAGATATAAATGTTTCTAAAATAATTTATGTTTAAGGAGGAAATTAGAAATGAAATTAAATAAGACGCTATATTATACAATGATGCTATTACTGTTCTTTATCGTTTCCCAAATTTTTATTCTTACCGGTGTTGCCCAACAAATACAGATTTCCAGTAATACACAACCGCAGGCGATAGACTACCTGCAAAGGGCAGTAGATAAGATGGAAGAAGCCCTGAATACTTACCAGGCGGATGCCCATTATCCGGGGAGAAAATTGTGGGCTGAGGCTATTGACTATGCCCAAAAAGCACTCGGAATTGATCCGAATTTCATTGAAGCCCATTATTACCTGGCATTGATATTTCAGCATACCAACTGGTATTATCGGGAAGCGGAGGAATGGGGAACATATTTGGATTTAATTAAGCAGACGGATATGACTTCCTTTACCCCTCAGGTTAAACAGAATTTAGCCCATGCTTATTATCGTTTAGGCTATAATTCCTACCAGAAAGGTGATGATGAACAGTCTCTTACCTACTTCTTGAACTCGGTCAAAGAATATTCTGAGCTGATTGATTCCAATTACTGGGCTGCCCGGGTGTTTTATGAAACCGGAGATCTAGAGAATTCATTATTTTACTGGGGCAGGGTATTAGATCTAGATCCAAACTATCCCAAGGCGCAGTATTTTTACGATAAAGTACAGGCATCCATTAAGTACGACAAAGAAGCTTACGACTTGTATGAACAGGGTTATAATTACTATGAAAGCAGAAACTTTAACCGGGCGCTCGAGGCTTATCGTGAGGCAATTCGCGTAAATCCAAGGTTTGCCGAGGCTTATTACTGGCAGGCAAGGATATATTTTGAAACCGGAGATTATCAGCAAGCAATCCAAAATTACCGAAAAGTCCTGGAGATGCAGCCCGATAATGCCGAAGCCAACTATTGGTTAAAAGAATCACAGCGGCAGCTTGGGGCGAAACAATAGTAAATATTATCTATTGAAGTAAATACTTAAGTAGTATGATCTATAGACAAGGAGGAATTATAAAAATGTCGTTAGTTTCATTAGTGGTTGTTTTAATTGTTATTGGGTCATTCTGTATTTAATTAATAACTACATTCCAATGGATAATAAAATCAAGAAGATTTTGAATTCCCTTGTGATTATTGTAGTAATCCTTTGGTTATTGCAAGCATTTGGCATATTAGGTAACATTAGGGGACTGCGTATCTGATAATGAATAGGCACCTAAATTGGTTAAGATTGTTTTAAGTTGTTAAGACTATTATCTATCGGATAGAAATAAGGATTAAAGTAATAAGAAGGATAAATTTATAAGTTCTACTAGCTCTAATTTAGAATTTAAACCATTTAGGAAAGGAGGTGTAATAGCATGGATTGGTTAACAGATTTAGCTTGGTATTGGTGGGTAGCTATTATAGGTGTGGTTGCATTTTTGATATTTTGATATGGTAATTGAGAGAGAATAAGATAAAATAGTAGTATTATCAAAATGATAAAAAAGATGCTTTATTTATAAGTGCAGGGTGATTAATTATCCTGCACTTTATTTTTAAAAAAAACGTTAATTATAGCGTAATGATAATGCTATATGATAGGAAGAATATCCTGAGTTGCTTTACTCTTCAATTTATATTTTTTCCCGAACAGAAATTCCGAAAATCACTCTGTCTAATGAATCATAGTATTTAATCTTTTAATATTTAGTTAAATTTAAGAATTGCCTGATTTAGTCTAATATTTTCTATTCCTATAACCTCTTTAAAAATTCCAAGGCTTTCCAATAGGGGGAACCAGACAACAACATAGGCAGAACTTCTTTGTCGGAGGTTATGTCTATTTTCTTTCTTAACAGACTCCAATGACTTCTTCTAACTTGTGATATACTTTTTCAGTTTCTTCACACATACAAAAGTTGCGAAACTCGTTCTGTCTGGGGAGCTTGTCAATTTCCAGCCCTTTGGCCTTTGCTGAAGGGCTTTTTTATGTGCGCCCAGCATGGGTGATTACTAGTCGGTGAAAGTCCGATATGGGGGTTGATAGTGCACTCAAATATTTATGTTGACAAATTATACATTTTAGAGTATATAAGTTGATATAAATAAATATCATTTATGACCTAACTTAAATTATCATTCTTTCAGGAACATGGAAGAAAAGAAGCTGAATATGAAAAGACAAAAAAGATTAGAGTTTCTTACCCAACTAACCAATGGCTTAATATGTATAGAAGATGTGGCTATTCTTCTATCTTGTTCGCTTCCTAATTGCCGAAAATACAGATATTTGGGGATTATTAAGCCAGTTAATTTTGATAAACAACGTCACTTATATGACTTAGGTGAGATCAGAGAGGTAAAAGAAAATCTTGTCAAATTAAAAATAGAACATGACTTAGCTCAGACTGCTGTTTTATTTAAAAAAAGTCGCGAAGAGAAACAAAAAAACTATCCAAAAGGGTATCCTTGGCCAATGATCCCAAAGGAAGAGAAGACCCCACCGAACACCAACAACGAAAAAAAAGCAACTTCCCCTGGCAGCCAAATAATATTAAAGTCAAAATAAGCATTGATATTGATATCTATGTTTTTAATATTAGAAAATGTTTCACCTTATTATACTTATAGATAATAAAATTAAGAAAACTAAAAACTAAAATATTTTCTTAAAGGGGAGATGAAAGATTATGAAAATCAGTCTGAATAAAATAATTAAGGGGCAAGAAGGATTCACTAGAATAAAAATTATAATCATCACAGTAATTGTATTATTAGCACTTGCTATCTTTTTTATACTAACCAGCAGAAAAGAGGAAACCGTTAAAATTGGTGCAATTTTACCTCTCTCCGGTTCCGGACAGAGCACAGGAGAGGAAGTAAAGGATGGTCTGCTTTTAGCGATTGGCGAAATAAATAACTGGGGTGGAATCAATGGGAAGAAGATAGAATTAATGGTTGAAGACTCTAAAACAGATCCGGAAGAGGGTAAAAGGGCGTTTAATAAAATAGAAAGTACTCACCACCCTTTATTATATCTTTCAGAATTAAGCTCTGTCTCTATGGCATTGACCTCTCTGGCACAGGAGCATCAAGTCGTATTGGTCGGTTTAGCGGTGATGGTACCCAAGTTTACTGAGAATCAGGAATGGACTTTTCGTTTTTGGTCCACTGCCAAGACTGAAATTCCGCCAATCCTATCCATTTTGGAAGAGTTTCGGATTAAAAATCTGGGGATACTTTATCAGGATGACGAGTTTGGTAGATCTGTTTTTGGATTGCTACAGCAAGAGTTTACAGGAAAAGGTGGATTAGTCAAAGCTGAGCATTTCAAACCAATCATTACAGATCTAAAAGAGAGTATTGCCAGACTAATCGACATGGAAGCCATCTATGTGATAGGATTTTCCGGTCTTGTGGGAAATATCTTTAAACAACTAAAAGAAGAGAATTATAAAGGGATTGTCCTTAGTGGAAACATTGCTACCTCTCCTGAAAATAGTATCATACCAGAGGCACAAGGGGTATATGTGGCTGCACCTATCATTTATAACCCCAAGTTCCCCTTCGCTAAAGAGGTAGAAAAAAAATATATTAACCGATACAATAAACCCTTTAACCATTTTGCTGCGGTTGGGTATGACTTGATAAAAATTATGGCTAGTCTTTTGGGGGATGAGGATATTTCTCGCGAGAGGGTAAAAAGTTTATTGGATGAAGGATTTACCTATTCTGGAGTTTTTGGAATGGTTAATGTGAGACCGGGAGAACATGATATCAGTTTTTCCCTGTATCCTGCTCAAATAATTGAAGAGGAGATTAGATATAAATGAAAAAGATAAGATTTAATATAAGTACAAAATTAATGATCAGCTTTGGAATCATTGCAATACTCCTTGCTGCCTTGGCTCTTTATTCAGTGATAGAAAGCCAAAAAACCCTGGAGGAATCCGTCGGAGGAAGTTCTTTAATCCTGGCTAAGATGACGCTTATAGGGATTGATAAGGAGATTTATCATAGGCTTGAGGAAGTACAAAAATATGTTAATAGAGGACACTTACAAAAAACGCTTTTAGAGTCTAACGCAGATTTTGAAAAGCTTGACAGCATCGAGGAATTTATTAAGCAAAAAGATCAAGAATGGACAGCTGTACTCCGGGATGAGATCACTCCTTTTATGCAAAATATTTTTAATAAGGATATATCCCAGATGTTTAGAAGAGAATTTACTGAATTCTATGAAAAAAAATATGGCTATAAACTTTTTGTACAAGTTCTCTTAACCAATAGATACGGAGTAAATATTGCTGAAACTGAAAAAAGTTCAAATTACCGTCATGATGACCAGGAGTGGTGGAAGAAGGCAAAGGATAATGGCTTTTCGGTAAGTGACATTTACCATGATGAATATTACAATGCCAACTGTATGAAAATTGGAATAAAGATTGACGATGAAAAGGGAAACTTTGTAGGAGTGATGAAAGCTGTTCTTTCCGCTGAAGAAATTATAAAGGAAGCAGAAATTGCTTTAAAAGAGTATGAAACCACTAAAATCAAATTACTTACCGGGGAAGGAAGGGTGATCTATGCTACCGGGACATTCAATTTTTTAGAAGATGTAAGTGGAAAGGATTTTTTCCAGAAGCTGCAGGGTGAAAGTGGAGTCTTTATTTTACCGGAAGAGGGTCGGGAAAAGCTTTTTTCTTATACCCGCTCCAAGGGTCTTCGAACCTTTGAAGGTTTACAGTGGATCCTCCTGATAAGCCATGATACAAGAGAAGTATTTAATTCTGCCTTTATCTTAAGAAACAATATCTTATTATTCTCTCTTATCTTAATTTTAATCGCTATCCTGGTTGCCTTCTTGCTCTCTCGTTCTATTGTAAACCCAATCATTCAATTGCAAAATACTGTCCTGGAAATTTCGCAAGGGCATTTAGATAGGAGAGTTAAAATAAGCTCAAAGGATGAAATAGGTCAACTTGCCACTGTCTTCAATAAAATGACCGGTAAATTACAAGAATCTTATAGTAATCTAAAAAAAGAAATCGCCGAGCGTAAAGAGATACAAGAACAGTTAGTGCGCTCGGAGAAGCTTGCTGTATTAGGCCAACTAGCCGGTAGCGTGGGTCACGAATTACGTAATCCTCTGGGTTCTATCAAAAACGCTGCCTATTTTCTCAATATGGTTCTGGAGAAGCCGGAACCGGAAGTGAAAGAGACCCTGGAGATCCTGGAAAAGGAAGTTGCAACCTCTGAGCATATCATCTCCAGTCTTCTTGACTTTGCCCGGTCTAAACCTCCCACTAAACGGAAAGTAGATCTCAATGATCTCCTTCAAGAGATCTTATCTCATACCACTATACCGGAGAAAATAAAAGTAATAAGCAACCTGGATAAATCATTGCCGGTAATTCTGGCTGATCCTGATCAATTAAGTCAAGTCTTTAAGAACATCATTCTGAATGCCCTTCAGTCTATGCCTGAGACGGGTCAGTTGGTGGTCAAATCTGAAATTTTATCTCCAGTACAAGTAGCCATCTCATTTACCGATAACGGGGTAGGCATCAGCAAAAAAAATCAAGAAAAACTCTTTGAACCCCTCTTTACCACCAAAGCTAAGGGAATTGGCCTGGGAATGGTTATCACTAAAACCCTGGTAGAGGGACATAGAGGTACTGTTGAGCTAAAAAGCGAGGAAGGGAAAGGTACTATCTTTACTGTGAAGCTGCCTATCCAAAAGAAGAAGGAGGAAGATTAGATGGAAAAGAAAGTAAATATCCTGATCGTAGATGACAATATTAACCTGAGCAAAACCCTGTCATTTATCCTGGGAAGCAAAGGTAAAGGATATATAGTGACTACGGCCAAAGATGGCAAAGAAGCAATGGAAAGGGTAAAGGAGATGCCTTTTGATCTTATCTTTATGGATATCAAGATGCCTTTCCTGAATGGAGTAGAAACCTTCCGAGAGATCAAGAAGATAAGACCCGGCAGTATAGTGGTGATGATGACTGCTTATGCAGTAGAGGGCCTGGTTGCCGAGGCTTTAAAAGAAGGGGCTTACGGGATCATTTACAAGCCTCTGGACTTAGAAAAGGTTATTTCTCTGATTGATAAAACCAGGGAGAAAAAAGAGGGAGCAATGATTCTGGTCGTTGATGATGATCCGGGAACTTGTATAACTTTGAAAAATATTTTACTGGCGAAGAATTACCGGGTGGGTATAGCTCATGATGGTGAAAAGGCCATTGCTATGGCTCAGGAGAAGACCCATGATATCATCTTTATTGATATGAAACTGCCCACCATCAATGGCTTGGAAGTTTACCTAAAGATCAAAGAGGTTGACCCCGAACTGGTAGCTATCATGATGACTGCCTATCGCCAGGAGGTAAGCGACCTGACTGAAGCAGCCCTGAACGATAATGCTTATTCTTGCATCTATAAGCCCTTTGATATAGAAAAGTTATTAATGCTCACTGAGGAAATTTTAGAGAAGAAAAAAAGGCAGGAGACAAGGGGGAGGAATAAATGAAACAGAAAGAGAGAATCCTAATAATAGATGATGATGAGAGTATTGGTAGAAGCCTAGCACTCATCTTTGGTAGGAAAGGGTATGAAACAGAGACAGCTAAGACAGCACAAGAGGGATTAGAGAAAGCACTGGAGAAATCCTTCCATGTCGCTCTGATTGATATCCAACTTCCTGATATGTCAGGAATAGAACTACTAAAAAAACTAAAAGAAATTAATCCGGTGTTCATTTGCATGATCATTACCGGACACGCTTCAATAGAAAATGCAGTGAAAGCCCTGGATTTGGGGACTTCCGCCTATATTACCAAGCCTCTGGATATGGATAATGTGTTAAATAGAATTAAGGAGGCCTTGGATAAGCAGCAGCTGGAACAGGACCTGATGGAATCGGAAGAAAAGTACCGCACTTTGTTTAACAACACCGGTACTGCAACTGTAATCATTGAAGAAGATATGACTATCTCTATGGCAAACACCCAATGCGAAAAATTAAGTGGTTATTCTAAAGAGGAAATTGAAAATAAGATGAAGTGGACGGAATTGGTTGTTCCGGAAGACTTAGATCGAATGAGAAAATTTTATATTGCCAGAAGAGAAGCCGGAGCTAAATCTCCAATAGAGTATGAGTTTCGTTTAGTAGATAAAAAAGGTAATATGAAAAATATTTTCATAAATGTTGACATGATTACTAATACCAAGAAGAGCATAGCTTCCATGATAGACATCAGCGAATTAAAAAAAACCCAGGAGGGATTACGTTCCTCTAGAGAGGAGTATTTCAATCTATTCAATAATGCCAATGATCTTATCCAGGCGATAAGCCCAACCGGGGAATTTTTGGCAGTGAATAAGAAATGGTTGGAGACCTTGGAATACTCACAGGAAGAAGTAAAAGGTCTACGGGTCACCGATATTATTCGTAAAGACAAACTAAAACAAATCAATGAACAAATACAGGAAATTAAAAAAGAAAAAAACATTGGCTTTGAAACGGTTTTTATTTCTAAAAGCGGAAAAGAAATCAATGTAGAGGGCAGAGGAAATGGCCTGTATAAGGATGGTAAATTAGTTTCTATGGTAGGGATATTCAGGGACATCACCGAGCGAAATAAGGCGGAGAAGGCTTTAGCAGAATCAGAAGAAAAATTCCGGATAACCTTAAAAAATTCACCTATTGTGGTTTGGAATCAGGATAAAGATTTGCGCTATACCTGGATATACAATCCGAATCCCGGGTTCAAACCTGAGGAGACCATTGGTAAGACTGACAAAGAGCTGTTGCAAGCCGATGATGCCGAAAAACTGATGCATCTAAAAAGGAAGGTATTGGAAAGCGGTATTGGCGTCAGAGAAGAAACAAAGACTACGATCCAAGGGAATGACTATTATTATGACCTGACCGTTGAGCCCTTACGGGATTCAAGTAAAACAATTATTGGTATCATCTGCGTGGCCACCGATATCACTTCACGCAAAAAAGCAGAGCGAGAACTAAAGGAAAGTGAGAGCAGATTTAAAGGACTGTTTAACAATACGAACAGTGGAGTAGCAGTATATGAAGCCAAAGATAATGGTCGGGATTTTATATTTAAAGACTTTAACCAAGCTGCAGAGAAGATTGATAAAGTTAAGAAAGAAGATATCATC
>Ga0208771_1001292_pt1 | contig 13436 bp, 8 predicted proteins | sample AntAceMetag02UKX_FD_184775 | JGI IMG/M metagenome (GOLD analysis project Ga0208771, IMG submission 184775) | Saline lake microbial communities from Ace Lake, Antarctica - Antarctic Ace Lake Metagenome 02UKX (SPAdes) (version 2) | ecosystem: Environmental > Aquatic > Non-marine Saline and Alkaline...
CATAAGCTATTTCATATTTTGCCGAACTGGAAAAACACGAGATAGTGTTTTTATAATGTGAACTTTTGCTTTCACTATTTCTACGATCAATAAGTTCAGCGTTAACACCAAATAGATGAAGTCCGGCTAACAGTCCTTTACTGATAAGATTATACGTTGTTAAAATATCCGGAGAATAAAACTTGGAATCTTTTGGAATAATTACGCTGTAAGTAATTTCCTCCGCATGAAAAACAGCCCGGCCTCCGGTCGGACGGCGAACAACGTCTATTCCGTCATGCCGGCACTTTTGCAAATTTAGGTCATTTAAATTTTGACCATAACCCAGCGAAATTGTATAGGGACGCCAACCATAAACTCGAAATATTGGCGCCTTTTGTTCGGGAACAATCCTGGTTGCCAATACTTCATCGATTGCCATGTTTTCAGCGCCGCTGAGCAAACCGGTATTCAAAAACAACCATTTTTTCACAATCAACTTACCACTATTTAATAATTCCCCGTTCAGACGCTTCAATAAAATTAACTATCTTTTCGACTTCAGGTATTAACTCTCCCACTTCTTTTATTTTTTGAACTGCCTGGGTAACATTGAGACCAGAACGATATAGCAATTTATATGCCCTGCGAATTTCCTGCAAAGTTTTTGAAGAAAATCCTCGTCTCGACAAACCGACACGGTTTATGCCGGCAAATTTAATCGGTTCGCCAGCAGCTAAAATATAAGGAGGTACATCCTTATTAACTCTCCAACCGCCGCCGATAAAAGCATGACTGCCGATCTTGACAAACTGATGAATCGGAGACATACCTCCTATTGCTGCATAAGATTCGATGGTAACATGCCCCCCCATATTTACGGCATTAGCGATAATGACATTATCACCGATGATGCAATCGTGGGCAACATGTACATAAGCCATCAACAGGCAGTTACTGCCAATTTCAGTTTTAAATCGGTGAGCAGAACCACGGTTCAAGGTACAAAATTCCCGAATTGTCACTTTATCACCAATTTCTAATGTCGTTTTCTCGCCGGCATATTTTAAATCCTGGGGGGCAGTGCCAACAACCGCTCCTTTAGAGACGCGGCACTTTTTGCCCATTCGAGTTCCCGAGTGAATTAAAACATGGGAATCAATTTTAGTGTTTTCGCCGATGATAACATCACCCTGAATAATGGCATAAGGTCCGACTGTTACGCCATCACCCAATTCGGCTTCTGGATCCACAATTGCAGTTGGATGAATATTTGTCAAATATATTCTCCTATTTTATAATTTTCATAATTATTTCATTTTAGGTGTTAATTCTTAAATATTCATAACTTTGCGTCTTTGCAGTGAAAAAATCATTACAGTTAAGTAAATTTATTTCTCAACTACCGCTGCTGATAATTCCGCTTCGATAACAAGTTCATCGCCAACATAACCTTTACCTGCCATTTTACAAATAGATCGGCGATAGCGAACCATTTCCAGTTCAAAACGAAGTTGATCTCCTGGTACAACGGTTTTTCTAAATTTCACTTTATCAATACCAGTAAAAAAGACCAACTTATTACTTGTATCTTGTTCTGCATCAAGTAGCAAAATTCCGCCTACTTGAGCCATAGCCTCAACCAGCAAAACTCCGGGCATAACTGGAGTTCCAGGAAAATGACCGTTAAAAAATGGTTCATTAAAAGTTACGTTCTTAATTCCGACAACTCGTTCTTTAGGAACCAGGTCAATTATCTTATCAACAAGCAAAAATGGATATCGGTGAGGAAGTATTTTTTGGATGGCGTTTATATCCAAAACCACCCCTTTGCCAGGAGCCTTTTGCTGGTATTTAGAAACTATTTTTTTCTTTTCGAATTCTTTGCGCAGCATCTTCACTAATTTAACATTAGCTGCATGACCAGAACGGGCTGCCATAATGTGACCGATCAAGGGCGCGCCTAAAAGCGCTAAATCACCGATTAAATCTAACGCTTTGTGCCGGACTGGTTCATTAACAAAACGCAATTCTTTCCCATCTAAAATTCCATTTTCACCCAAGACTGTTTTGCCGGGAATTTTAAATAATTTTTTCAATCGATCAAATTCACTCTCATCAATCTTGCGATCTAAAATGACAATCGCATTATCAACATTTCCTCCTTTTATTAATCCCTGCTCCTTCAACATTTCTACCTCGTGCAGGAAACAAAATGTCCTCGTCGAAGCAAATTCTGACACAAATTCATCTTCCAGGGAATATAAAGAAGTATATTGCGTACCCAGAGCCGGGTTCTGATAATCTACCATAAATGTGATTCGAAATTGATCCGATGGCACAACCACAATATCCACCTTTCGATCTTCTTCATGATAAGCAATGGTTTTCTCAATTATAATATAATCTTTTGGAGATGATTGTTCCTCGAAACCAGCCTGTTGAAGAATTTCCACAAAAGGCATGGCGCTGCCATCGCCCACTGGCGGTTCATTACTCGTCAGTTCAACTAAAATATTATCGATTTCTAATCCAGCTATCGCCGCCAAAACATGCTCCACAGTATGGATGACTGTACCATTCTGACCGATGCTCGTACCTCGTGAAATATCAACGACATGATCAATATCGGCAACAATTTCAGGGCTGTTTTCTATATCTAACCGCTTAATTCGAATACCTGAATTTTCAGACGCCGGTTTAAAAGTAAGAGTTGCCTCATTTCCAGTGTGAAGACCTATCCCTGAAATTGAGACAGGTTTTTTAATCGTTCTTTGTAACTTTAGCATGAATTTTCCTTTATTAATGATCCTGTTGATTTATTACCTTTTTAGAATTGAAATGTCAATATGTAGTATTGTTTGTGCTGGATCATATCAATATGTTGTGGTCTGATTTTAAAAAATCGAATAAATCAACAGAGTCATTAATATCAGATACTAAATCATTTCTCGTTAATGCTATCCAATTTTGACTCCAACACGGAAATACGTTTAAGTAATTCTGGTAATCTTCTCAACGCAGCTTCTTCCCTCTTTGCCTGCATAATTGGTCGTGCAGGATAGCCAAAAAATACAGAATTAGAGGGTAAGGCTTTAGAAACACCCGATTGAGCAGCAACAGTGACGCCATCCCCGACTTCAATGTGTCCAACGAATCCAACCTGTCCGCCGATAATAGCATTCTTTCCGATTTTTGTGCTGCCAGATATTCCAGTTTGCGCAGCGATAACCGTATTTTCTCCGATCTCAACATTATGCGCTACCTGGATGAGATTATCCAGCTTCACGCCTTTCCTGATTATTGTGGCGCCCAGGGTTGCGCGGTCTATTGAACAATTTGCGCCTATTTCAACATCATTTTCGATTATAACAATACCTACTTGTGGGATTTTATGGTAAATTTCCCCCTCGCGCGCAAAGCCAAAACCATCAGATCCAACAACAACACCGCTGTGAAGGATCACTTTGTTTCCGATTTTCACCTGTTCTCGCAACACAACATTCGCGTGGATAACTGTATTGTTTCCAACTTCTACATCCGAACCAATGACGACGCCTGGATAAATAGTTGTGTTTTCACCAATAACACAATTTTTCCCAATCACAACTCCAGCGCCGATACGATCATTCTCACCTATTTTAGCAGTCGCATCTATCACAGCCGACGGATGAATTCCCGGGGCAAGCGTTTCCATCGGTGGATGAAAATATCTCAATAATATAAGAAATGAAAAATAGGGGTTTTTTGTACGAACAACCGGTTTTGCTGCCTGTGGAAAATTTTCACCAACAATAATAGCTGATGCTTCAGTTGTTTCAATAAATTTTTCATATTTAGGATTAGAGATAAAAGTAATTTGTCCTTGCTGTGCGTCTTCAATTTTTCCCACATCATATATTTCAACTGAACCGTCCCCAACTAATTCACCATTAACTAATTCAGCAATTTTAGCCAATGTAAGTTTCATAAAATTCCCTTTTAAAAAAATAATATATTTTTCGCTCACTATTAGAGCAACCGAATTATAGATATTAATTTGATTAAATTATTTTTGGTTTTTATATTATGTCTCCAAGGTACGCTTGCAAATGGTGAATCTAAAAAAATAATAGTCCGCAGAAGTGAACAGACCACAGAAAACTTTCCTGATTTTTTTTCTGTGACCTGTTCTATTTAGTAGGCTCGATTAGCTGATTAATTTTTCTTTGCTGTTACACCCTTGTTTAATTCTTCCAAAATACGATCAGTCAGATCTTTAATCGCATCGCTAACATGAAGGATGTTGCCTGAAGCTGCATCCAGAATAAGATCATACTTATCATCTTCACCGATTTTCTTGATCACAACGTTGATTTTTTCATAAACAGGTTGCAATAACTCGGCTTGCTTTTTATAAATTTCACCTGTTTGAGGATTATATTTTTGCTGTTGGAACTGCTGCAATTTCATTATTAAATTTTGAATCTCCTGATCTTTTTCCCGCTTTTTAGCATCGCTTAACAATAGGCTTTGGGATTCGTATTGATCTTGCAGTTTTTTTAAATTATCCTGCATTTCCCGACCTTCTGCTTGATACTGACGATCGATTTCTTCAATCTTTTTATTTACATCAAGAGCATCTTTGAAAGAAGCTAAAACCTTCTGTGAATGAACATATCCAATTTTTAAGTTTTGACCAAAGCCTGGAATAGCAAAAAATAAAATAATGCAAAATATTAATGCTGCTTTTGTTAGATTTTTGAAATTCATTTTTTCCTCCAAAATAAATTAGATAAATTTTTATTTATAGTTATGTGTTTATTGTTTAATGTTCAAAGCTGCTATCTATTTTTTTTTGACAATTCAGCCACCGAGTCACAGAGGACACAGATAAATAATTAAAAAAGAAAAGAAAAAAACAATCAATTATGTCCCTTGCTGAAAGTGCATAAATTAACAATACCGGAATTACAATTTTATGCTTTTAAATCATTATGGTATAAACTAAATCCAAAGAAGTTAAATGTCGATATTTACAACAAAATTTATTTTATTAAAACATTCTGAACTGAATTATTATTTAAATAATCTCTGTGATCTTTGTGGCTTATTTGTTTTTACCTGAATAGTTACTTTTTTTTCTAAACGTGGAACCGGGAACTTTAAACTTGGAACTCATTAGAAACTCTTTCCAAACACAAAATGCGGCTTCCATTGTCCAAACCTTTTACCGGTTGTATAATCAATATTATCAAAACCATAAGCATAATCAAAACCGATAATACCGATCATCGGCATAAAAATTCTAGCGCCAATTCCCACCGAACGTCTTAAATCAAATGGATCAGTGTCAGAGACGTTTTCCCAGGTATTTCCAGCTTCAGCGAATACTAATCCAAAAGTTGTTGGATTGGGTATAATTTGGAAACGGATTTCACTGGTATATTTGAGCATCACTTTCCCACCTGCTGAAGTAGCATAGCCGGCTAATGGATCATCGTAGCCTCGCAAAGGAGTAGATCGCGACATCCCTTCTCCACCTAGGAAAAAATATTCCAGATAGGGTATTCGTGATTTTTTGGTCCAACCATCAAGATAGCCAATAGTTGTGTGATTATAAAGAACGAATTTCCAAATTGCCGGAGTAAACCAACTGGCAGAAAAAATAATCTTTTTGAAACCAACATTCCCGCCCATAATGCCGCCTGAAAATTCGGTGGAAAGGGAAACTTCAGTCCCTTCAGTAGGGAATTCAGGACGGTTTAAACTATTTCGGGTGATTATTTGGGTAATACTGCTGGAGATCAAGGGCCAGTGTTCACTAACAATATTTCTTGGATTTGCATCAATGATACTTTGTACAAAATCGGATAATTCAGTACTGTCGATACGATATATCCAGTCGCCACGGAAATAATTGTCAGGCCAGCGGAACCGACGTCCCAATCTAAACGAACCTCCGCTGCTTCTTTGACGATAGCCAATCCAGCGGCTATCCCGGTTTGTATCGTAAAAACTAAATCCAGCAAGCGTTGGTGTATCTAAAAGCCAGGGTTCGGTAAAACCAATCTGGAATGAACGATAATACCTGCCAAAATTCCAATCAAAACTAAGTCGCTGCCCGTTGCCAAATAAATTGTTCATTGCCACGCCTACACTGCCAATCATTTTGTCACGCTCGCTCCAACCAGCGGACATATTCGCCATGTCGGTCGATTTCTCGGCAACGGTGAATTTCAGGTCAATTTTGTCTTCTCCAACAGGCCAGTAATCTATTTTCACATCAGAGAAATAATTCAAAATCCACGCTTCGCGCTGGCTTCGTTCTAACAATGCCTTGCTAAATACCATGCCCGGAGCAATACGGAGTTCTCTTCGAATTACTTTTTCCTTTGTTTTTGTATTTCCCGCGATGTGAATCAAATTTACTTTTACCGGTTTGCCTTCAGTAACCAGAAAATGAATATTAACGGTGTCCTTTGCCACAGGTTTCTCTCTCGGATCGATTCGGGAATAGATATATCCTGAATCATAGTAAAGTGAACCTAAGCGCTCAGCAAGCGCTTTTTGAATTTTTTCTGAATTATAGGCATCTCCTTTCTCAAAACCGAGCATTGATTGTAACTGTTCAACCGGAAACAACTCGTTCCCTTCCCAGGTAATATCTCCAATATAATAGCGGCTACCTTCATTCATGGTTATGTCAACAAAAATATCCTTTTTCCTGTAATCGTAATAAACAGAGTCCTGGGTAATTTCAGCGTCACGAAAACCCTCTTTTCGATAAAATTCGATTACTTTTTCCAGATCTTTTCGATATTTTTTACGATCAAAATCTGCGCCTCGCCACCAACGGTCTTCTTTGATTTCCTTGAATTGTTTTCGTAATTTGCCGTCTGAAAATTTTTCATTGCCGAAAAAATTGATCTTTTTTACCTGGACTTTGTTTCCTTCTTTTATTTTTAATCTTAAAATTACTTTCCCTTTTTTTTCTGAATCATAAGTCTCCGGAGTTATTTCCGCCAACAGGTAACCTTTTTCAGCGTATAATTTTTTAATTTTTCTGCGCGCTTTATTTATTTGATAGGCTGACAATACCTGACCCCGATAAAAATCTAATTTTTTATCAATATCATCTTTTTTTATTTTTTTATTACCGACCAATTCAATTTTTTCAAGACGGGGATACTCTTTGACGCGAATTATTAAATAAACGCCTCCAGCAATTTCTTTGTCAATCAAGACTTCGACATTTGAAAATAATTTAAGGCTCCATAGATTTTTTATTGCTTTCTGTATATCATCACTGGAAATTTCTTTTCCAGAAATCAAACCTGAATTGATTTGAATAATTGTCGCATCAGCGGTTTTATTTCCCTCAACTGTGATCCCCAACAGCTTGGTAGATGCACGTTGAGCCTGTGTTGAGAGCGGTAAAAAAAATATGGTTAACAATAAAATGAGCCATTTAATACAAAAATTATGTATTGCTCTTGAACACATATTTAGACCTCCGTAAATATAAGTTGGAAAATAAGAAATTTTTACTTAATTGTAAAGGAAAAAATAAGTTAATTTGAATTTTTATGGTTAATTTGGTTACTATTCAGCTATCACCACAAAGATAGGCAAAACTATTAAAAAAAACATTGGTTACTTTATTTACTAAAAAGGAAACGAATGTCTTAACAATATTCTCTTGTCATCCTTTCTCATTAACATTAAAGTATTATAATCATACTCCATCTGCAGCAAAAGGGTTGGATTAATTCTGTACTCCAAACCGAATTTATGGCTTATTCCGAACCCTTCATGTTGATAACGATAATCCATCCCCGCTTCCAATTCTCCTGAGTACGTTAAAAAAAGCTGATCCGCTAAATATTTCCCTACCATTAATTTTGTGCTTCTCAGTAAAAACAATTTTGAATCGATGAGATAATTACGTTCTTCATTAACATTCATTTCGATTAGATTGCGTGTAAACCGAGAACTAAAGCGCACCATGTCCAGCCCCAGTTTCTGTTCCAATTGCCTTTCAAATGGTCTAAAAAGAGGGCGAAACACTAAATTATCTGTACTGATACCAATAAGATCTGTTGCCATGACGCGAAGATTATCTGGTGAATAACCTAAAGACGCCAAAATTTCACCTTCAGTATCCCCCAGCGCTGAGCTTTCCGAGGTGAGTTTAAAAGTTACTTCACCTAAGCGCCCTCTCTTTTTAGCATAACCAGTTACCGGATCCTTAGTTAATAAAGTTAAATAAATGTAATAAGGGAAACCAGTTGAATCGGTAACCGTTGTCCTGGCTTCGGCATATATTATTGGCAGTAAAGAACTTTTATCAAATTCTACTTCTGAATCGGATTTATTTTCCATGTCAAATTCAACACCAGCTTTAGTGACCTGAAAATCAAGATTCAAATATTCAACATTACCTCGCGACGACTCAACAAAACCGGTAACTCCAAAAGTTTTGTTTTTTAAAATACCATTAAATGATAACCCTCCTACCCCGGAATCAAGAATAACATCAAGATACACATTATCTAACCCACTGGGTATCTGACGTTGATAGTGCAAATCGTTTCCAATTACTGCATCAACATCCCATTCCATGCTACGTAATACACTAACTACTGCATCTGACTTACTATTATTCGAGTTTTTAGTAATAAAGGGGAATGTAAAATTGACATTTTGCAAATGGATTTTTCCCCTGACATAAGGCTTTTTAAAAGGACCTGCAAAATAAAATTTTTCAGTTTCATTTTTCCCCAAAAAGCAATAATTTCCAAATTCATTTTTTTTCATAAATCCTGGAATATGCAAAGGAATACCCTTGGTCGCTGTTTCCAATGTAAATACGCCAAGATTAAGACCTAAACCAGAAATGAAAAACGGCTGTAACTTATCCGATACTGGATATGTTAATGAACGCACATTTCTAAAAACAAAATCTTTTCTTCGTATTTTTCCAGAAATATATTCAACATTTAAAAATCCATCCTGTTCCAATTTTGCTTTCATTGAAATATCTTTAATTTCTGGAGCGACATCTCCGAGCCGTAAATATCCATCAGAAAATTCAACTTCTCCTTCAGATATAAGGATATTTTCTGGGCTTCCAGCAAGCCTTATCCCCCATTTCCCATTACTTTTTGTTTTTTTACAAAAAGTTGTTAATTCAGGTAAAATCGATAAAATATTCCCATCGCCTTTCAATTCAACATAAAGAGAATCCTCATTTGAAAAAGGGATGAAGCCCTGACCCTGCATCTGAAACTCTCCGTTACGAACAAATAAAACCTGGTTTAGCCTGATCCCGTTCACTGTTTTTTCGTTTTCAGCTATTTTTGTTTCAATCGCCTGATCCGAATCCAATTGATCCAATTTCAACAATAACCGGTCAAAATAAAACCGGCTGAATTTACCCTGTTCAATTAATAAATTCCCAAAAAATTGTGGATTTTTCGATGACCCGCGTAACATAATTTTACCAGTCCCGCTGCCAGTTAACAAATCAGTATTATTAAACATCGCTATCAATGTTGAATTAATATCTATTTTGCTGGCATTAAAATCGAAATGATATTTATCACTATCCAATCCATAATTTCCGCTGGCATCAAGAATAATTTGTTCATTTTTGTTTATCGTAAATTTATCTAAAACAAAACTTTTATCTTTCAAAGAGAAAGATGTCGTTCCTGTGTAAGTTCCAATATTGTTGACAATCAAATCCGACAGATCCAGCTTGCACGAAATATTTGGATTTTTTAATGTTCCAAAAACTCCCAGAGAACCGTACAATTTACCCTGGTTGACAGATTTGGAGTCTCTAAATATTAGACGAGCAAAATCTTTTAAAGGTGTGTCCGGAAATAAAATATTTGCTTCAACAGCGTGATCTCCATTTAAATTAATACGACCATTACTTATTAAAATATTCTTAACATCAAATTTATTAATCTCTAACATTTCCGAATATTTTAATAAATCAAAATTGCAATTAAACTGACTACTGCCGCAAAAAATATTTGCATTGCCGGCTATCTCATTTGCCTCATCGTTTGATTTGACTGAAAAAATCACTTTTGCGCTTCGTTCAGGGTCGCCGTTTTGTTTATTCCATAAAAAATCACCATTGACTATTAGTTGATCTTTTTGACCTTCTATTTTTAGGGTCGATCCTTTAAAATCAAAAATATTTTTAATTTTACGTGTTTCCGAAAAATCATAAAGCAAACTATGAAGCCCAATTAAATTCAACAGTATAGCGACTTTAGTACCAGATAAATCAAACTCGGCATTCGCATTAAAAGGATGTGATCGAGAATTAATGTTCAGGTCAAATTTTTGTTGTTCATAACTAAAATCTCCATTAAAGTTGAATGTTGTGTCAGGCTCAAGAAAGGTCTTAATTTGTAAATTTATATTTCCGCTAAAATTTTCTAAATCTCCTTTTCCATCAACACTTACCAAACTGCCGCTGTTTTGCAAAGACTTGAATGGAACTTTCACAAAATTGTTGAACAAATTTCCGGATGAGTTTAAACTAAATTGGATGCCCGGTATTTTTTTGGTAAAATCAATTTTAAAAAAACTTGCTGCATTTACTCCTTCAATTTGCGATTTCAGGGGATTAACGCTTAAAATTGAATCTTTGAAACTGATGTGTGCGCTTGTGTTTTGAAAATGCTTATTGTTAAAAAACAATTTAGCACTTTTAAGCTCACCCCAAAGAGATGGATTCTCCAGTGTGTTTGATACATTGAAATGAATTGAAGAAAGCCCTTTAATATTTACCGTTGTATTAGGAACCATCTTTTGCATAAATTTTTCTGCATCGAACGCAGGTGATTGTACTGCTAAATCCAATTTGGGATTAAGGATGTTAATAATTTTTCCAGAAATTTCAACGGGCGAACCATTAAATAACAGACTGGAATTAGTTATCATACAATTCCAGTCGTGTATTTCCGCTTCAAGATTAATATCATCAAAAAATAGATTTCTATCAACTACTTTAAAAGTGCCATCAGTGATTGCAAATTGTCCATCAATATCAAATCCAGTTTCCCCATATTTTTTCTCTGCCAATGTAATTGTTCCATCTACAGTTCCACGGCTAATATCAAAATAATCCGGCACATAATATAAATCTTTTTTAATCAATTGATAATTGTTCAATTTAATTTTTAGCGAATCGAGATGACCTTTTACCAGGTCTATATTCCCTGTCATACTCAAATTATAATTTTGGGAATTAAAAACCTTTCCCACCAATCGTGTTGTGGTAGAGGCTAAATCTCTGGCGCTCAACCAGCCGTTAATATCGTTACCCAATATTATTTTATGGAAGGTAGAATCGATATAGCTGATTTTTCCATTGGAAACGGTAATACGTTTAATAAAATCAAAGTCTGCAATTTTTTTCAAATACTTTTCTTTATCTATTTTTGACGAGGTTGAATCCGCTGTAGTGTCTGGTGATCCTGTTTTTGTAACAGCATGAAATGTTATCTGAGGTTTAACAAAAATAATATCCTGCGGTATTTTTTGAGGGCGGAATCCGCTTTTAATCAAATTAAAAAAATTAAATCCTAACCGGACATCTTCCACCTTAATATTCAAGTAATTGTTTTTAAGGCTTAAATTAACTCCGATAAGATGGATTGCCCCAATAGAGATGTCCAGCTTTTTAATATTAAAATCATTGCCAACAACTGGCCTCAATGTTGTAATTAAATAATTTCTTATTTTGTCATTCGCGCCTATCAGGTTCCATCCATGATACAGAACCAAAGCAGTAAACCCAACAAACAGGGCAATGACAATAATCCATCTTCTTGTTTTCATATTTATTAAGTTAATAAATCTGCTGAGAGCATCAATTCAATCAACAACTATTCCTATCCCAACGTTTGGTTTACGACAAACCTAACAACATTGATTAGCATTAAAGTCCATAGAAAATCCTAATGCAGCACCCCGATGCATCGGGGCAAACAAACTTTATTTTCCACGCAAAGCCGCGAAGCTCGCAAAGTTGTGACACCATATTTTTCTTGGCGCTCTTTGCGGCTTTGCGTGGGATTTTTAATAAATTTTTGTGAAAATAACAATATTTTTGGCAATAATAGCATATATAACAATAAAATGGCGATCCAGTTTTGAGAATCGCCATCGACTAAGCTAACCCTTAATAAAACTACCTGTTAAACTCTGATTAAAAAATTAAAGTTCCTCTTATTAAAATGCTGTCATCATTTAATTAAAACCAATCATAACACAAAATTTTGCTTAAACGATGAAGAATTTAATAACAAGGATTGTTCTTGTGTTAATTAGACGTTTTGTTATTTCAATTTGTTGTATTTTGCCCTGATTCTTTTGCTAATCTTTTGTAACGATCTGTTCGCTCACCATACCATATCGTCGTTCTCGCTGCTGGTAAGAAAAAATCGCTTCATAAAATTCTTTTTTCCTGAAATCTGGCCACAATGTTTTTGTCACAAATAATTCAGAATAAGCGATTTGCCAGAGCAGAAAATTGCTAATTCTATTTTCACCACTGGTTCGGATTAAAAAATCTGGGTCCGGCAGATCAGCGGTATAAAGATGTTTGGACAATAATTGTTCGTCAATTTCTTCGGTAGAAATTTCCTTTCTTATCGCTTTTTCAGCGATTGTTCTAACAGCGGTTGCAATTTCCAAACGGCTGCTGTAGCTAAGCGCCAGGTTAACTATCAGCCCGGTATTATTCTTCAATTCTTTAATCGCATGCTTAATGCCTCTTCTCGCAGTTAGAGGCAAATCATTCAGTACGCCAATAGTTTTTAATTGAACATTTTTCTCTTTAAGTTCAGGCACTTCACGTTTTACAGTTTGAATCAACAGTTTCCAGAGACCAGTTATTTCTCTTTTAGGACGGCGCCAATTTTCTTTTGAAAATGTATATAAAGTAAGAACTTTTATCCCCACCTCACCACTTGCTTCCACAACAGCCCGTACAGAGTTAATTCCTTCTTCATGACCTCTTAAGCGCGTAAGACCTTTTGCCTTTGCCCAACGACCATTGCCATCCATAATAATCGCAACATGAGCTGGAATACTACCATGGGCTAATATTTTTTCTTTTAATTCATTTTCATCCACAACATGGTCCTTTAATCATGAAAAATAATTTTGCAAACATCTGGATATACTCGTTAATATTTATTTCGTGACATTTAAAATGTTACTTTTAGTAGTAAAAATGAACATCAACTCTTACAAAGCGCATGGGGCATATCGCTAAGAGTAGGTTTTACCGCTATGCACTCTGCTCTTTGCGCTATGCCTGAAGTGAAATAGATTATAGATTTATAAAAAGGTTTAGGTAATAATTACATTTTAACCTTTAACCAATATACAATCGTAACTCTCAAGAAACTTAAAGAAATCCCACCCATCCCGATGAGTCGTTC
>Ga0208771_1001294_pt1 | contig 13406 bp, 12 predicted proteins | sample AntAceMetag02UKX_FD_184775 | JGI IMG/M metagenome (GOLD analysis project Ga0208771, IMG submission 184775) | Saline lake microbial communities from Ace Lake, Antarctica - Antarctic Ace Lake Metagenome 02UKX (SPAdes) (version 2) | ecosystem: Environmental > Aquatic > Non-marine Saline and...
ACGTCATTCCTAGTGTACGAGACACCTCTTAATTGAGTAACTTTATCTAAAGCATTCTCTATTGTCTCAACATTCTCTTTCACTCTAGCATCAGAGTATGCAATCACATCTCCAGTAGCTCTTATAGTTCCCGAGACGTCTAGTTCATAAGAAGGTGTTGGATCGCCAATACCTATATTACCAGATGTATCACTAATAGTTATTGCTGTACCTCCAGAACCTCCAGCCATTAAGGTCAAAAGATCTCCTTGAGAATAAATAGAAAAATCAGCACTTAAGCGTATATTACCATTAACTTCTAATTTTTCTTGAGGGTTTGTTGTATTAATCCCTACATTCCCTAAAGTATCAATAACCATTCTCTGAGCAACCTCATCATTTACAAAAAACTTAAGTTTATTATCACTTGAATTAAACTTAATAGCCGCTGTTTGTGACCCAACAGCTTGAGCGTCTTCAAATACAATACCAGCGTCCGTTTCTTCAGTATTGACAATCATTAAGTTTTTAGTTGCTCCGTAAATAGTTAAATCATCTGAGAATCTTCCAGTTCCAGTGACGTCTAACTTATAAGTGTCACTTGTATTATTTATGGATACATTACCGCTTGAGTTGATAAGCATTTTTGTTGAAGTACCTGCTCCATTTCTAAAGTGCTGAACATCTCCGTCTAGATAATTATGACTAGTTCCATTGTATCCAATTCTAAATCCAGCATAAACAACATTAGAAACATTTTTAGCCTCAACTTGAAGTTTTGAATCTGGACCAGTGTTTCCAATTCCAACGTTACCACTACCTAGAATACGCATTCTTTCAGTTAAGGTGGTTGTACCACTGTATGTAGTATTAAATACTATTGCTGCCGGAGTACTAGTAGCGCTTAAACCACCATCTTGCCTAAATTCTATAGAACCTCCATATCCTGCATAAGCTCCACTACCGTGAGATGATCTAGCTCTAATCCCACCCCACAGATCTCCTGATTCAGAGGGGGCATAAGCCCCTTCACTATACTGGAATGTCTGATAAGGCCCTCCTTGTGATGTACCAGCAAACTCCAATATTAATGCATCACCTAAGTCGGTGTTAGATACGACGTGTAGTTTCGCTTGGGGATCTGTGGTGTTGATTCCTACATTCCCATCAGATTTAACACGCATTTTTTCATTACCAGAAATATTAAACTTTATATTTAGTGCTTCAAGCGCTAAATCTCTATAAAGATTAGTGCTTCTATCATAAGATAAAACCCTAGATCCATTAGCAATATCCTCACTTAACTCTAAAACTTTAGCAGCGCTATTACTTAATGATAAAGTTGCCATAGGATTAGTTGTTCCGATTCCTACGTTACCATCACCCTCTAAAGTCATAATAGTAGGAGCTTCAGATGCACCAGCCCAATCATATCCACTAGCTGATTGTCCTCTTACTTTAAATTTTAATTTTGTAAGAAGAGTTGTATTACTTGTTCCTTCAGCCCCAATCCAAGCGTGTCTACCGTGTCCAGATGCATTAGCTTTACCTACTAGCTCTATAGCAGCTGCTCCAGTAATTGTACCAGCAGTACTTGAATTAGCGTTTATCTGAGAGTAAATAAGCTTATCTACTACAGAGCTTGAAAAATTAGTTATTTGTTCATCAGCGGTTACTATTTGCAATTTTACCCCAGGATTTGTTTCTCCAATTCCTAGATTACCTGTAAAATAGCTATTATATCCAGGTCTTCCATCTAGAAGAATTGTAGCTGCCGCCGCTCCCCCGTGCAGAGTAAGTTGAGATCCATTTGTTGCACCCCATAAATCCATCGCCTTGTATCCAGCAGCATAAGCTCTTATTAAGGTAGCATTACCACTACTCTTGATATGAAGTTTTGCTGTAGGGGCTATCTCTCCAACACCTACATTTGTATTACCTGAAACTGCAAGAGCTAAATTCTTCCAAGCTGTTTGTTGGTGAATAGCTTCAATAATACCTACATCGTTAGTTTCATCGTAACCTAAAATAAGTGTTTTTGAGGGAGTTGTAGAACTAGATAAAGCTAAAGCATAAGATGTTTCAACACCTCTTACAAGATCAGGACCAACTATATGTGTTTTGTTTAAAGGATTATTTGTGCCAATTCCTACATTACCAGTTTTAGATATAAATAATCTAGACGTGTAAGACCCATTTATATTTTCTTGGAAGTTAAGAGCTGTTGCTCCACTCCAGTTTTCTGTGTTTATCCTATAACCATACGCTCCACCATCACCAAGAAAATCAATTATTCCATCTTGGTCTCCTGCATCACCTACATTATTACTATCTCCATTTAAAATCAAATGAGCAGCAGCGGTGTTTGTTATAGTAAGAGATCCTGTTAAAGGATAACCTGTTCCGGCTGATAAAGGTAAGTAAGGTCCTGCTCCAGAACCCGGTATAGTGTTTGTTTTTACAATGTCACCATTTGCATCTGTTCCTAATAAATAAGTTGGAGTACCAGTATTATTTGTTGAATCATATGTGTTAAATTGTACAATTCCTTCTCCTCTAACTGTTACTATAGGAACTACAGGATCAGCTGTAGTACCTAAACCCCCAGCCATAATAATGTCTCTATAGATAGCATCATTAACTCTAGCTTGTAAAACTAAACTTCCTGCTAATTGTGCAAAATCCCCTACTAAAGCATCTGTTGTGAAAATATGTGCATTTGCAGTATCATCTTCAGCATTATCAACATAGGTAGATCTGCTACCTGTTATATTAAGCATACCATTAATGTGGAGCTTAGATAATGGAGTTCCTGTTCCAATACCAACATCTCCAGCTCCAGTTATTAAAGCGTAGTTAGATGTTCCTGTTCCAGCAGCTTCAAAAAAACCTCCAATATTTATACCAGCCTGTGTTCCTGAATTAGATCCAACTCCTTTTACACCATATGACGTACCTGTTCCTGCTGTTCTATAGGTTTGACCTGTTATTCCTCTTCCGCTACCTTCGTAATTTAACCCATAAATAGCAGTACCCCCAGCTAAACTACTAAATGCCTGTATTTTAGCTGTTGTTGATACATTAGTTGTTCCTACTGATAATGTTGTAGATACAATCTGATTTCCATTTACATGTAGTTTTGCTGTTGTAGGACTACCTGTTCCGATACCAACGTTTCCAGAAGGGTCAATTCTTACCTTAGTGGAATTACCAATTCTAAAATCAGCTATATAAGTACCTGGTGTATTTGTAACATCAACAACTAATCCATTTCCTGTTGTAGCTGCTGAGTTTCTTAAAAATGCGATAGCCGTACCGCTAGCTGTAGCCTTATTAACTTGCAAGGGTATAGTTGAAGTTATATCTGTTCCTATTAAAACATTATCCGTAAATCTACCTGTTCCAGATACATCTAACTTGTAGGTGTTGTTCGTGTTTCCTATTGATACATTACCACTACCTTTTACTAAGAATTGAGTTATAGGTGTACCATTAGTATCCGCTATAACTTTGAATTGATCATAGTTACCATTTTGACTTGTCTCCTGACCTATCATCAAGGTAGTTCCAGTAAAACCTCCATCACCACCGTAAATAGCTACTCCATTATCAACTGATGTATGTGTAAAAGTGTGCGCCGCTGGGTAATTAGCTGTGGAGGTAGCATCTGGATCCGCTATACTATTACCATCAAATCTAGTTGTTCCTAACACGCTTAATTTATAAGCTGATACAGGAGGGGTAGCTATACCGACTTCACCACCGGTATCAATTCCAACTCCAGCACCGGTACTCCCTGTTAAGTTCAATACTCCACTCGCATTTTTCCATATTCTACTTGAAGAGGAATTTGAACTAGTTATTGCTATTCCATTACCTACTCCATCCCCATCTTGCCTTACTTGTAAAACACCTGTGCTACTTACCCCTGTTCCTCCATCTATAATAACAATTCCCGCAGTAGTAATATCATTCCCACTATAGGTTATTGGGGCATCTTGTAAAGTCACTGAAGTACCTGTTCCAGACCACGCTGCTAATGAACCACCGCTACCTGCTCCATCTAATGTAGAGGAGTTATCTAGTTTCTGCCACTGATTTGTGCCATCTGCATCTGTAAAAATACACCAGTCACCTACAGCCCACTCGTTTGGATCGGTTGAGATATCATTTGGAGTTGCATAACCAGCAACATTTGTAATATAGTAATCACCTTCTACTTCTTTTACAGTAGCTGTTAGATCTGGGAACCCACCTGCTGGAGAGAATGTAACTGTTACCCCACTTGCTACGGTTACTGCCGCACTTAATACAAGTGCTGTTTGGCTTGTAACTGTTGCAACTGTAATTGCAAGTCCTGTTATTCCTTCCCCAGTAACTATATCTCCTACAGCTACTATTTCTGTTGGCGCTGCTGTTAAAGCAACTGCTGTAGTTGTAGTAGCAGCACTTGTGACACCTGTTGTTCCAGCTGCCCAAACACCTTTATAAGTTAATACTCCAGTTGTTGCATTATTTAGTTGTTGTAAGTTTACAGCATCTAGATTTGTAGTACCTGCTGTTACATTCCTGATCTGCCCACTAACATTAACCTCTCCAGCACTAGCTATTGTAACTTGACCTGTAGCACTTTGTTGCCCCGATGGTCTTAAATATACAGTACCTGCTCCTGTTGCTGAAAGAATAACAGCAGTATCACTTGATACAAATCTTGAATCCGCTGTAACAGTACCTGTAAAAGTAGCGTTACCTGTTGTGTCTATTATTAAAGTATTAATATTATTTGTTGAATTTCTAACTGTGAAATCATCATTATTAATACCAGTGGTTCCAGCAGTTATATTCCATTGCTGATCTGTTCCATTTGAATTTAATAGGTTTAATCCTCTATTTTCACCTGTGCTAATATCGTCTATATCAATAGTTACCATATTATCAAAAATACCTGTACCCGTAGAAGTTATTGCCCCTGAGTTTATTGTACCTCCAAAGGTTGCATTACCAGAAGCATCTATTGTATACCTAAGAGTGTTAGTATTAGAATACATTTTTAACTCATTACGGTAATATATACCTAAACGATCAGAATCACCAAAAGAATTTACAACACCTTCTGTTATACCTAAAAAATTAGTTGTAGTAGTATCTCCAAAGTGTAATTCACCTCCTTGAGTCATTCTAATTCTCTTTATACCCCCAGTGGAATAACTACCAACCTCTGTAGTGTTATTTGCATTACCTATGAAGTTTCCATTAGCCGTAATAGTCCCTGTAGAAGTTATAGAACCTGAACCTATTGTTCCTGGGAAGGTAGAAGCACCTCCTGCTTTATTTATATGAGCAGTCTGTCTACCCGCCCAACCAGTACTCCAGTTGTCAGGAGATGAAACTACTTGTAGTCCAGCTTCTGCATTTATGTAAACATTTTCATCTGTTTGACCAGTTGCATAACTAGAACTCTCACCAGCATTTAAAACTATTTGCTGTCCGTTACCTCTTATAGCACCAACAACTTTTGTATATCCATTAATAATTAAATTACCTAAAAAGGTTGAGTTGTTATTTGAGCCGTCTATCATTAAAGCATCCGTTCCCCCTGCTGTAAGCCTTAAAGTGTTTGCGGCTGATCTACGCATACCAGTATCAATATCATCAAAGAATCCGTAATCTACTTCCGTAGCTGACGCTTGAGAGCTTACTAATACTCTTCCTTTATTAGTAGCATTTCCTACTATAAGAACTGTGTCTGGTTGACTATTAAATTGAAAAGAAGCTCCTCCTCCTTGGGAAGCACTATCAGAATGTCTAAATGTTATATCACCTACTTGCCCTTGGGAAGTGTTATCACTAAATCTTATTGTAGCGCCAGCAGTATTTGTATCATTAAAAAGATTCAATAATATACCGGGGTCTGCTACAGTATCTGCTATAGTTAATGGACCTGTTAATGTTCCACCAGCTAAAGGCAGGTAAGGCCCAGCAGCGGATCCTGGAACTGTATTTGTTTTTACAATGTTCCCTGAAGCGTCTGTACCTAATAAATATGTAGGTGTTCCTGTGTTGTTTGTAGAATCGTATGAGTTGAACTGTATAGAGCCTGATGAATTAACATCCACTCTTGACACCTCGCTACCACTCGTCCCGGTTTTAAGGGTAATCCCCCCAAACTCAGAAGCTAAAATAAGGTTATCCCCTGTATTGTGGTGCTGTATAAAAGATCTACGTGTTCCTGCTTGAGAAAACAGCATATAAGGATTTCCTGTAGCATTCCCGTTTAGTTCTAATAGAGCATCCCCCGCATCTGAAATCTCTAATTTAGTTCCTGGAGTAGATGTTCCAATACCTACATTGTTAGTGTCTTTTTGAATATACAATCCATCGAGTGAATCTGCTTTTAAATGAATAGAGTTCCATGCTGCTCCCCCAGTATCTACACCACTTATTAAAAAATCAGTCCCAGAATTAGCTAAAGTTACCCCAGTGGTAGAGTCTCCTATTTTTACATTACCAGAAACCTCTAAAGTAGCGCTTGGATTATTAGTTCCAATACCTACATCTCCTCCAGATTCTATTGTTAATCTAGCTGTTGCATTAGTATAAAGCTGTAAAGCAGCAGCTTCATCATTACCTAGATAGGCAGTGTTACCCAAACTATTTGTAAAAATAGTTCCCGCATCACCTGTTATACCAGCTTTTACAATAGTGTTTCCTCCATCTTGTTTAAATTGTAGTTGAGGATTATCATTCTCATTATTGTTATCCGTATCTGATTCTATAATTACAACCGAATTACCAACAGTTTCAGATGATACATGTAATAATCCTTGAGGAGAGGTCGTCCCAATACCTACACTACCATCTACTGTAAATCCTGTTAACCACGTAAAAGCCATATATATATTTTAATTTTATTATTTATTTTACAGACAGACTTTTATATTATGTAATTTTCTGAATTAAAACTCGAACTGCATTAGTAGCTAAGGCTGTTGTTGTTGTTAAAGTTAAAAGAACATCACTTGTTCTCTCTACATCCATAAACACTGTATCCCAAGGGGTAGTATTTCTAAAAGTTTGAACCATTAAATCTCTTGTTCCTGTAGGTAAACTAAGGGCTGAAACATCTATCGCGTAAGACGTTGCTGTTCCATCTCCAATAAGAACCGCAGCTCCATTGTCAGCAACACATGTTTGAACTGCTGTACAAAAGTCTGAGACTTGACTCGCAGTAATGTCTATTGTTGTATTTGAAGCCGCTGTGACAATACCTTGAGCATCTGTTGTAATGGTAGATACTGCACTTGCTGTACCATACGTACCTGCAACACTTCTATTTTTTAATTGAATCCAACCTGTTGCGCTTGCTGTAAAACTTACAGAATTAAATCCTGAAACACCCTTTATAGTGTTCGCATCTGTAGTACCTGCTCCTGCAATATTAGCATCTGCAATTACCGTTGTATAGTCTGTTATCGGAGGACTTGATGCTGCCGCTATATTTACATCTGCAAATATAAAATCACCTGGCTCTAATTTAACCCCAAAGAAAGCAGTACCTGTAGTAGTTACCACAAAGTAATCTCCTAAATCAAGTGCTACATTATTTACACCACTTAATTTTGGATCACCTTCATTATTAGCTCCTCCTTCTGCAATTGTTCTTGCATCATATGGGCCTTGGAAAACACCAATACCAGCTATTAAACTCTGTACCTGTGCTAAGTTAGGTGCATTAGTACCAGCTGTAGCAGTTGGAACTTGAACCTGACCTGCAAAAGTAGATAGTCCAGAACCTGCAACAATTAGATTTGCATCTAAAGTTGTGATTCCTGTAACATCTAATGTTCCTGCAATGTCTATATCGTCTTGAAGCTCTATAGTTATTACTTCAGCAGCTTCATTTATTTTAATTCCAGTTCCTGTACCCTTCAAGGTAACTGTATATGTATCTGTTGGATTAGCAGCAGTCAATACAATGCCAGCTTCGTTAGTTCCATCAGTAGCTGTTAATGTATAAGTTGTATTATCATTAATAGCATTATAAGTAACCAACTGAGTGGCAGCGTTAAATGTAACACTTGCTCCTCCAGTTGCTCCAAAACGAACTCCGTTTACATCCTCAGCAGTGAACTGTAATGTTCCTGCGCTATTTTTAATAGGTAAAGAAGTGTCATTGTCGTTTGGTAGTGTAACTGTTTTTAAATTCGCAGCCGTAACGTGACCTGTTGCATTTGTTGTAACACTATCTATAACCGTAAACGCTGTTCCATGTGCTGGACTTGCAGCTGAGGTTGTGTCTGGAGGTCTAGTTGTAAGGTCATGGTCAATTGTTAGTGTGTCTGTTGCAGAGACTGTAGTGGTAATATAAGTATTACCAGTAATAAGAACAGTATTGTCATTATTAATTGTCTGTGCAGTTCCACTATCTCCATTTAAAATCCATGAGTCAGTACTTGTTCCAACGGTTATCCATGTGTTTCCTCCCGTATGGTATTTTAATACATCAAGATCTGTTCTGTAAATTAATTGACCTTCGCCTGACAATCCAGTTTCATCAGAGGTTCTGTTGTAGACCTTAAAATCTAATAACTGATTATTATTAAGATCGATGTTTACTAAATAAGCTATTGCCATAATTTTTATTTTTAATTAAATGTTGCTGTCCCAGTTACTAAACTTGTGAAAGTTAATGTACACTGGTCTACAGTATTATATTGTACGTCTCCGTATACTTGATTTCCTGTTGATCCCTCGATTACTGATACTGAAGGATACTTGTCTAGATTATGATTTATAACATAAACTAAAGAATTTCCAGGTAAAGTAACTAATTTGTTTAAATCACCTTGTCTAGCTGAATCGTACTGTAACAAAGATATGAAATATTCCTTGTCTGCTTTTAAGCTTCCTCCTCCAGCTTTAAACGTAAGACCAACCACGTACTCTAGACCACTGCCCTTTAGTACCGCAGTGTCCCAAGTATATATTGCCCAATTATCAATATCATCTGTTTGTGTTAACAATACATCTGACCCAATGAAAGCGTCAGTAATAAAATCACCAACCCCTACAGTTGTGTTCCTGGTCTGATAGAGACCTACGTTAAATGTGGTAATGGTATTCAGTAAAATATCCGCAGCACCACCACCATTAAAAGCAATAGTTCCCGTTTGGTAATCGTTAAATTGATTGTATCTATATCGGACATTTTGTTCTTGTCCTCCGAAGCTATTTATAAAATCCGCAACCGCCTGAGCCGTAAAGTTCTTTGTTTGCATGCTGTTCTGAGAATCAGAACCAATCCATTTATCTGCTCCTACAACATTTTCGTCATTTTTGTATGTACTAATTCTTGCCATTTAATTACTGAATTTTACATTACAAAGGTAATGATTTTTACACGAGATTATTTTTTAGTAATTGTTACTTTGTCTGCTACTTTCTCAACACTACGTCCAACTACATAACCTCCAATACCTATTTGTAATAAATTCCAAAACTCATCTTCTAATTCTGGTATTGCTAAATCAAATAACGGCGCAATGAATTTTGTGTAAATAATTATAAAACCAAATGATAACATTAAGATAGGTCTCCAGCTTCTCTGCAACCAATTACCTTTCGCTTCCGCAATGATAACATCCGTCTGCATTTTCTGTAACTCTAATTCTTTCTCCTTTAAAACTTGAAGGATTTTATTTTTCGCATTAAGACGCTCCTCTTCAGAAGTGAATAAATTATCAATTACCTTTCCAATCTCTCCTATTACGTTTGATCCAAAAAATTCTAATATTTTTTTCATGATTATTTATTTTTAATAAGTCCAAACCACGTTCTGACTTTTCTCTTTATCATCGTCGACATGAATGAAGTTGCTTCCAACCCCCATCCTGGTAAATCCTGCTGCTATTAGGGACTGCAAAACAATAAAACAAGTTCTACTATCAGTTGTAGAAATATCTACCGCTAAACCTCTTAAATGACTTGAGTTTTTGTTTACAGGTTTTTTTAATTCCCGATATATCCTTTCATTATCTTCTTTAGATCTGAAAGCAGAATTGATATGAAAAGGAATGCCTGCAATTCCTCTAGCCTCATCTAGTTTGGCTAAAAAATCTACATTCATATTCTCCTCTATCTCTTTAAAATATCTACTCACTTTTTCTTTTTATTATTTTTATGCATTAAATGCCATTTGTGAATCGTGTAACCGATTACCACTGCTGATAGGATTATTTTTAATGTTATTTCTATAGCCGTAAAATTTAAAGCCATCGCTACCGCGTTTAGTGTGTATATTCTCAAGTCCGTCATATTATTTGTCATGATCTTTGGTTTTTACCAGATGGCAATGCAGTTATTTTGTGTCGAAGCGTCTGTTCCAGTGAAATAAAGCTGTAAGATTTGTATTGGTAAATACTCTCCTACAGGGAAATTCGTAAATGTTACAATGCTTCCTGCTACTGTTTTTACTTTTACATCTACATAAGAACTTGCAATTGTTGCTGTAGCCTCACTGCTACCAACATAAAGCAAACAGCCTTCTGAAGAATTGATTGTTGAAGATCCGTTTGGTCCCCCTAAAAATATTGTATATCCTTCAGGCGAAGTAAATAGATCTGCGCTTACTGATAAGATTGTTGAAGTGTCTATTGCTGTTACAGTAACAGAAGTATTATCTGTGGTGTTGTAGACAATATCTCCAACGCTTACTGTAGAAAAATCTGCACCTACATCAACTAGTTTGTTGGCGGTTGCTGCGGTTGTTGTTCCTATGATTTGTGGTAATCCCGGTGAAGGGATAAGTACTATATCGCTAGCTACAACCTGTAGAGCTAGTCCTGTGTTTACTGTAATTTTTGGGTATGCCATTTTGTTTGTTTGAGGGTTAAAAATTCTCGTTTTTTCTATTCACTATACGGAAAGGCTTGATTTAATGCTGCTTTTCGTTTACTACATCCACAATCTTTACCTGTGGTTTTCTCAAAAGCCTCTGCGATCTTATCAGCACCTATAGCTTGCGCTATTTTCTCTACTGTATCGCCTAAACCTCTTGATACTTTTACTACTTTAGTATTTCCAGATTGCTTCATTTTTTCTTTTTACAATTACAAGTCTTATTAGGGCAGTTATCTGTCTTAATAATTAGTTTTAATATGCATTTATTATAAAAACATATAAGTAGACCCCATGTTTTTGAGATCCAAAGTCCTAGTTTTACTAATAATTTTCCCATTTACTTATTTCTTAAAGGATTATACTTTGGGTAAAGCCTAATATGCTGCACACTTTTACTTATTGTAATCTCAACTGGCTTAACTTCACTCGCTTTCACAGCTATTTTCTCAATAACAGGTGCTTTAATTACTTTCTTCTTAACAACCTTTTTTTTCGCTACGACCTTTTTTGCCATTAGATTATATTTAGATTAATAATGTGCTATACACAAAGATACAATTATTATAATAATTCCTTTTAGTTCCAATCTCCATTCCAGCGTGAGCCAGTAGATTTTCTATTTACCTTTTTCTGCGCCCTTTTAGTCTTATTTACTTTTCGCTGCGCCGGTGTTTTTTTCTTAAAGATATTCCCAACTGTAGTTGCGGCGTCACTTAGTTTCTGTCCAACAGGTCTATTCATCTTCTTTACTTTTGCTTGAACCCTTGCTTTATTAGCAGCAGCGTTTTTATCCGAAATAGATTTATTGTAAGTAGAGACAACTTTCGTCTTGTATACTTTTTTCTTCTTGTCTTGTTTCTTAAGAAGACTTTTCCCTGAACTCTTTTTTTCCTTTAGAGCGTCTTGACATTTTTTTAATGCCGCTCCTGTCTTTCCTTCACAGCTCATAATTACCTTACGTATTTAGACATTTTACTAACTACAGGTGCTTTTTTAGCTTCTTTTACCTTCTTCACTTTTGCTGGTGATTTCTCAACCTTTGAGCTTTTTGTTGCTTTTGCTTGTGGCATAATTAAGTTTTTATATTTATCTTTACAAAGATAACAAATTAATCTAATGAAATCTAAAGGTGTAGTTATAAGGAAAAATACTTCTAGGACACCCCCAGATCATGACTTCCTAAAGTACTGGAGGGTAGTGAGATACTGGGCTAAGTCCAGATATGGGTTAAGTACCCCTGATCTAGAAATGTTACTGTTTTTATACAGCGAGCAAATATTCAACAGAGGTAAGTTCCGAGAATACGAAAAATTAATGTCTTGGGATAAAGCGCGTTTTAGCAATTTACTAAAAAACAAATGGATCCACGTATGGCGAAAAAGAAACGGAAACGAGACAACGCTATATGAGCTTACCTACAAAGGTAAAAAAGCTATTAATACCATCTATAAGAAATTGAATGGTGAGGCCCTCTCTGAGATACCAATGAGAAGCCCAGTGTTTAGATCCGACGCCTCCTTCATGGATAATAGACACCGACTTATGATCATACAAATGAATGAAGAAATAAAAAACCCGCCTGATTAAAGGTGGGTTTCTTTTGCTATGAAAAAGAAAATTGCCGATGTGGCAAGATTCAAATATACAACTTTATTCTTTATAAAACGATAACTACATCTCTTTCTTGGATAATCGTACAAGAAGAGTCTTCGATCATCATTGTATGACCGGAATTTTTATCGTAATAAATTTCCTCGCCTTCTTTGATTACCGTCACATCAGTCCCTGGTTTTATAACCACGCCTTTTTTATATCTAAAGTCTTCGACGTCTGATTGAGATAACAATAATCCTGATGAGGTTTTTATATCCTCAGTAATTGTTTTGATAATAATATACTTTCCTACTGGTTTCATATATGTTTGTTTTTATTCTCTTTCTCTTAGGTGAGTAACAATTGCATTGGTCGTTAAGATTGTAGTGGCAACACTTACTGCATTTACAAATGCGTTCTTGGTTACTTTCAACGGATCTATCACTCCCATCTCGAACATATCTCCATACACCTCGTTCTTTACGTCATAGTCACGCATCTTAACGTTCTTTTCTTTATTTGGAACAACCCAGTCATACACTTTATCAAAATCCATCCCTGCATTATCCAATATCTGAACCGATGGATCAAGACATGTCTCCTGTAAAATGTAAAGAGCCGTCAGCTCATCGTGGTTTTTTGTATAATGGCACAGATCACCCAACATTGGGTAGCAATTCATCAGTGCAACACCTCCACCTTTTACAATTCCCTCTTCCAAAGCGCTTCTTACTGCACAAACAGCATCTTCTACCCTGTCAAATTTCTCTTTTTGCTCCACATCTGAGTTTCCTCCAACGTAAATTGACCCAATAGAACCTGATAAACTAGCAATACGCTCGTTTATAAATTCTCTATCAGCAACAATGTCTGTATTTAACTGCTGTTCCTTAAGATCTGAGATCCTCGTCTCGATCTCTGCTGTCATCTGGTTG
>Ga0208771_1001297_pt1 | contig 13396 bp, 9 predicted proteins | sample AntAceMetag02UKX_FD_184775 | JGI IMG/M metagenome (GOLD analysis project Ga0208771, IMG submission 184775) | Saline lake microbial communities from Ace Lake, Antarctica - Antarctic Ace Lake Metagenome 02UKX (SPAdes) (version 2) | ecosystem: Environmental > Aquatic > Non-marine Saline and Alkaline...
TAAAGGCAGGAAACAACCTTGTATCGACCAATCGAGCTCGCGACGTGCAGCCTAACGCGGTCGCCGAAAAAAAATGGGCGGCTCCCCTGCAACTGCCGGGTGCACCAAATCTACACAAGGTCTCTGAAGACCTCTACCGAGGCTCCCAACCAACAGCCGAAGGCATGATACAATTGAAGCAACTTGGCGTCAAAACAGTAGTGAACCTTAGGTCCTTCCACTCAGATCGCGACGAGATAGGATCAACCGGATTAGCTTATGAGCACATATATATGAAGGCATGGCACCCTGAAGACAAGGAGGTCGTCCGCTTTATGCAAATCGCAACCGAAGACGCACGCACGCCGGTTTTCATACACTGCCAGCACGGGGCCGACCGTACCGGCACAATGTGCGCCATCTACCGAATCGCAGTCCAGGGCTGGACCAAAGAAGAGGCGATTGACGAAATGACAAAAGGAGGTTTCGGCTTTCACCAAACATGGCACAACATGGTCGATTACATCCGACAGTTAGATATTGACAAAATCAAGTCTCGTGCGGGACTGAATTGATGACGATGCCGATAGATTTGAATTCTTTCAGTAAATCGGTTCGCACGTTGTGGGATCTCATGGACCCGTGCACCATTTGTCCTCGCAAGTGCATGGTAAACCGAAGCGAGGGCGAAACCGGATTCTGCGGAATCGCTGACCTGCCGGTCGTAAGCTCCGTCGGTCCCCACTTCGGAGAAGAAAGCGTGCTCGTCGGCATACATGGATCGGGAACCATATTCTTCGCGGGCTGCAACCTCGGCTGCATCTTCTGCCAGAACTTCGATATAAGCCACCTCCGGCAGGGCCGACAGATAACAATCGAAGAGTTAACCGATTCAATGCTCGGATTGCAGAAGTATGGCTGCGCCAACATAAACCTCGTCACCCCCACACACGTCATCGCCCCTATCGCAGCAGCCATCGAACTCGCAAAGAGCAAAGGACTCAACCTGCCCATAGTCTACAACACCGGCGGCTTCGATTCCGTCGAATCACTCAGACTACTTGAGGGCCTGATAGACATCTACATGCCCGACATGAAATACTCGGAAAGCAAATCAGCCGAAGAACTTTCCGCAGCACCCGACTACCCCCGCATAAATCAGGCCGCCGTCAAAGAAATGCACCGCCCGGTAGGCGACTTAAAAGTGAAAAAAGGCCTCGCCACAAGCGGCCTCCTCGTAAGACACCTCATACTCCCAAACCAACTCGCCGGCAGCTTCCAAATCATAGATTTTCTCGCAGACCAGATCAGCCCCGCAACTGTAATTAACATAATGGACCAGTACCGCCCCTGCCACAAGGCCCCCTCAAACCCAAAAATAAACCGCCGCCCCCACCGCCGCGAAATAGAAGACGCCCGTAAATATGCAATCAAAAAAAACGTGAATGTCTTGTAGAAACGAACATTTGCCACTCTCCATACTAAAATAACTCAGAATTGCTCTTTCAGTTGCTTCGCATTTTTAACCGCGTGGCCATAATGCCACCCCGAACTCCCGATCCTAATATCACAACTCGCCCCACCCATACCGCATATTTTAAAGCACACTTGCACATTCTTGCAAACAATTATAGTTTATTCTCATGGAATTAGGACCGCACCAAATCGGTAAATGGCTTATCTCGCTCGGACTGCTAATAGTCCTTATCGGTGCGCTGATGATAGCACTCGGCCGAATGGGCCTGTTCAAACTCCCCGGCGACCTCGAATTCGGCTCAAAAAACTGGCGAATCTACTTACCAATAGCAAGCTGCATCCTGATCTCAATCATCCTCACCGCAATCTTCTGGATAATCAATCACTTCCGCCGCTGACCCCGGGCGCAGCCTGCCTCAATGCTCGCCCTCGCTCATCGGGCTCAATCTTCCTGTAGAACAAAGCCTCCCTACCGGAAAGACCGCCCTGATCAATCATAGTCCGAACCTGATTAAGATTGAGATCCCTTGCCTGCCCACCCACAAACGCAAAAGAAGCCGGCTCACTAAGCTCACCCGGCATCACTTTCACAAAACTGTCCACCGAAAGCCAACTCAACACCGCCGCAAACATCAACACGCACACCACGAGTACGCGGCCGCTACGGCGATCCTCCCTCTGCACACTCGGTCGGCCCTCGTACCGATTGTAACGGCATCGATCGCAATATATGCAATCCAACTGGTCTCGCGGCGCCAACCCGAACTCACATCTGCCGAACTTCTTAACAGGAAGAAATCTCTTGAATATCGCCACCCCGCTAAACAATGACAACATCGCCCCCGCAGGACACAAATAACGACACCAGAACCGCGTATAAAAAATCGAGATGACCAGGACCGCCCCTGCCATCAATATTATAGCCGACTGAAAATTAAAAAACGAAATCAGAGGGTCCGCCCCCAAGGTCGCCCTGTCTCTCGACAAAAACATCACAATTATCAGAACGAAAAGAAAGACATACTTGATAAACCTCGCCTTTCGCATCTTTTGTTTTGAAAGTACCTGTTTGAATCGGCCCGGAACAACGTAACTTAGCAACTCCTGCGCAGCACCGAATGGGCAAACATAGCCACAGTAGTAATTGCCGAAAATCAGGACCAAAACCGGCGTCCCAACAACCAATAAAAACGGACCTCGTAGCGATGCCGCCGGAAACTCCCATGATAATAACGACGCAATCTGCTCGCTGGAATACTGCACATTCAGGATTATCCCACCGGCGATAAGGCTGAAGACAAGAACCGCCAATCTGCTCCAGAACCCTCCCTGATAAGTAACAATCAAAGCAAGGACGAAAGCACTCATAAAATAAATGCTGCGCCCGTCAGGTATGTAATTCGCCCCCCGCGCCTTTTCATTCGCACCACCTTCAACCGCCCTGCCAAGAATCTGCCGGGCAAAACTATGACCCGATGTCTGCAGCGCCGAAAGAACTGCTTCCGAACTTACCGTCGCACCGCTAACCACGTCAATCCCGCCAAAAGGCTCAGGCCCAAAAAGCATCCGCTTTTTCAAAAGCCCGAACCATTCCCTCAGCATATCATAATATGACGGCGTCTCATTGGAGCGAATCGTATGAAAATTGATTAACCGCCCGTCCAAATCAACATAAAGGGCGATATTTATTCTGCCCCCAAAACCCCGAATCCCCGGCGCAAAATCTTCCGAACTGAGAATGTATCCGCCTAACTCCGCCGACGAAACCGAGGGCTCTTGCGCCTCCTGCTCCTTCTGCCGATAAACCTCAAAATAATCGAACCTGCGATTCTCCCCGGCCAATGAAGCCGACACCCTTCGTATCTCCGCCTCGCCTGCCAGCGCCTGCGCCGCCCCTTCCGGAAGCGCCGCCCTAAGTTGCGCACCGGCTGAAGCCAATAAATTCGAACACAAAACAACAGTCAGCCCCGCACCAAACAACGTGTAGCCAAGCCCGCGAAAACCGAACGCACCCGCAGCCGAAAGACTTACTTCCTTTCGCCGGTAAAGCCGGGCCAATGCAACCGGAACATTCGCTAAAATCAAAGCAATCAACACAAGAAACGCCAATCGTGTCCCCAATACCGGCACCAGCGCAAGCCCTGTCACCAAACCGCCCGCCGCCGCGCCGACATGATCGGCTCTCTCTAATTTACCCGCCGCACTGCCCGTGGTAAAACCCGAGTCGGTAAGACCCCGCGCCGCTAACGGAAAATAACAACCGCCGCACAAACCGCAAAAAACGAACGCAGCCGCAAAAGCGGAATGCGTCCACCGCCCCTCCGGCCAGAAAGCAATTGCGAAAAGCACCAAAGTATGCACAGCTATTACCGCAAAGAGCACCACGCTATGTGTTCGCTGCGATTGCCTTCTCAAAATAAAAAAAACAAGCAACGCCCCGACCGTCAAGCCCACCATAAAAACCGATGAAATAACACCGATATGCAGATACAGCGAACCGAAATGCGTCTGGTAAAGATACATCAGTACAATAACCACCGCGATACCCGCTAATCCCGCCGAAAACACCAAAAACGTACTGTCAAAGCTCGCCGCCCCCACCTGACCCGTAGTCCTCAAAACATAAACAACCCGCAAAACCACAAGAACAATAATGGGAATGAAAAAAGCCCACGGCCCCGCAAGAGCCAGATGTTTCACAAATCGTGTCACCGGCGCCCCCGATTGCTTCGCGGCAAGCAGCAAACTATATAAATGTGTCAAAGGCCGAGAGTCCTGGTTGATCAAAAGCCTTTCAGGCAAATCCGCCTTTGAATAACTCTCAACCGCCGCCGCGCTGCGCCGGGGCAGATAAATTGAAAACAAAGCATCCGGAGGCAGAATCTCCGCCGCGCCGTCAAGACCGGCAAACCGGTCCCGCAAAGCTCCGGGGCTCCCCGTAAGCTTCTCCGAATCCGACGCGATAAACCACGTGTCCTCCCCCGGGGTCAAAACCGTTCGCGAAAAAACCTTCTCGAGCGTCAGCTTAGTCGAAGCACCAAGACTGACCAGTTCAGTCCCCATAATATTCTCACCGCCCGCTATCCGCACCGCCAAAACTCCCTCGGCACCGAGAGACGCCTTGACAAGACGGTAAAATTCGAGCGTATAATAACGGTTAAGAATCGAACTCGTCGCATCCGGCAGGTTAAGAATTACTATATCATAAAAGCGACGCCTCTCGGTCAGCATCGACCGAATCTCACCACCGACCCGATGCAACCGCTCGTCACCGACCTGCAACTGCCCTGGAACAAACTCATTGACCTTCTCAACATATTCAATGTCACTGTGTGCCCATGCCACATGCTCAATCTGCGGCAGCTTCAACAATTGCCTGCAAACCCCCAACCCTGAACCGACCACCAACACATTCCGCACACCAGGATTCTGGCAAAGGCTGATAGCAGCGGTCTTGCCTGCGCCGCTCTCGTCCGGCAGAGCCTCGCAAACACTGCCCTCACGCATCACTATCCACTGCCCCTGGTATTGCCCGTAAAGATACTCAGCCTGGTCCGTCTGAAACGAACCCTCCAATGCCTCCGCGGGAAGCAGCTTGGCCCATTTTACCGCTCGCAAATGATCGGTCAATCGCGAATCGAGCCCAACCACCAGACCCACCACAACCAAAACAGCTATCAAACCAACAGTCAATGCCTTGACAACGCCAGTTGCCGTTATCTGCCGCCTGACTCGGACGAAGCAAACCACCAAAGCCGAAAAAGAAACAACAAACGCAAGAATCATAAATATCGTCGTGCTAACCACATCAGCCGCAAGCAGAACCGTCACCCCAAGCCCCCCGGCAAAACTGCCCGCCGCTTCCAGAATGTAAACACGCGATATGGCAGGCTTCTCATCCCGCCCCACCCATCGACAGGCCGTAGGAAAAAACATACCCGTAACAATGCTCACAGGTGCATTGACTAAAACCGACAAAACCAGAACCGCCCGTATCGAAAGAAGCGTATAAGACTCGATCCCCGCAATCTCGCGAGCCTGAACAATCATAATAAGTTCGAGCACAAACGCAGGCAGATAGATAAGAAAGAAAAGTTCTATATGATTTACCAGCTTTTCAGCCAAAGCCGGCATCCGGTTGACAAGCACCGCCCCCGCACCGACCCACAAAAACCACGAACTGAAAAAAAGAGCCACGCTGATATCGTTGCCCTCGAAAGTCGTCACAAACTCTCGAAAGAGCAGCGTCTGGGCCGCAATCGAAAACAGCCCGTAACAAAATATCAGCAACCCGCGGCCAAACCTCATTTCTCTTCACCAAAAACATCCGCCTGAAACACCAAGAACTTAGCCCCATCCTTCCAGGCGTCACCGGCTAATCCCGCCTTTTGAGACAAATGCGTAAGCGTCTGATCAAGATCCCACCCCTGCTCCGGCGCCACCTGGGGCAGGTACACCGCCGAGCGCCCGCCCTTTCGCAATACAATCCCGTCGGTGCCGATCCGAATCTTCTCGGCCGAATTAACCGGCGACGGTGTCGTCAACGCCGAAATCTCGATAGTTATATCTTTGCATTCGTCAATAGTCACCGGGCGAAAACGCCTGTCCCGAAGCCCCGCATTCACCGCGTTGGCAATCACCGACTTATACAGAGGCTGCCGCGGAAAAATGTCACCGATACAACCCCTCAGTCTGTGGTCTTTCTTCAAAGTCACGAAAGCCCCGCGAGGACATTTCATCTCGTCACTAATCTCAACACCCAAATCACCCGCTTCGGGAATTTGCCGCTTCTCTACAGCCCAAAGAAGCGCCTTCCGCGCCAAAGTCAAAAGTCCCTCCTTATCCTCCTCGCTCAACTTGCCGTTCCGAGGCTCGACCTCCCCGCCCTTGGCCCACTTACCCGAAAACGCCACCGAAAGATAGCTCACAGAATTACTGTAGTCCCCCGTCAACTCACCGGACGTTGCGTATTTTATAAGCCTGGCCTCACTGTCCTTCTCAATCACCGAAAGCAATATCGCGACAGGAACATACCCGCATATAGTCGCACCCGTCCTCTCTTTGTAGTCAAGAAAACCCTTAGCGTCCAGCTTGGCGATATACTCATAAGAGCCCATATCAATCTTCTTAATCTCTTCCGGCACATTCTTCTTGAACGGCACATAGTTGAACCGACTGCCATAGTGCACAAAATCCGAACTCGCAATTACGAGAGTATCCTCATCAAGCAGACTTCTCAGAATCCTGCCCACCCTGGCCACCGTTTCCGCCGAGCACCGCCCCGCCACAATAGGAACAAACTTGAAATCGGCGCCCTTGCCTCCGAAATAACGCTGCAACAAAGGCAACTCAATCTGAACGCTGTGTTCGCCCTCGTGCGCCCTCGGCACATTCTGAAACACTGGATATCTCAGAAGCTTGTCAACAAATTCGACATCCAGCGCCGTCTTCCCGAGAGGCGTCTCGTAATGCGTCACCCGGGGGACACTGAGCAGATCTTCCATAAAAACACGATGGCTCGGGCCAATCACAACAATTCGCTTGTACTTCCGCTTTGTCGTCTTAAGACCCACAGCAGCAGTCTGCCCCGAATACCGGTACCCCGCATGTGGAAGAATAAACGCAATAACATCGTCTATCGGCTGGGCTTCCGCCTTTTTGAAAAACCCGTCGAGTTGTTTGCCAAGCACATTCGGATCGGCCGAATACCAACTACCCGCAAGCGCAGAACGCAGAACAACCTCAGCCCGCCCGGCATCGCCTCCAACCGCATCGGCCAAACCGAACTCACTCGAACACACTGCCCCTAAAACTAATAAAGCTCTCAACCAAAATATCTTACCAAAATAATCATTCATTTCAGCCACTCCACTTACCTTGATTATCGATATCCCCCAGATCCTTCAAAGAACCGGGATATTTGCCCAATCCAGCGCCTCGAACAAACTTGCGCGGCACAGCCTTTTTCGCCAGCCACAAACCACCGGCAAGTATCGCCGAACCCGCCCCGACTAATTTGCGAATAAACTTCCTGCGAGTCATTTCCACACTCCGTAAATTTCCCTGTTGCAATCCGGGCACCGACCGTCTTTCACGCGCTGCTGCAAAACAGTATAACCGCTTCGCTCGATCAAAAGCCCCTTACAGCCCGGACAATAAGTATTCTGCCCCGCCTTGCTCCGCACATTCCCTATATAAACGTAGTTGAGCCCCTCACCGATCGCGATCTCCCGAGCCGAATCCAGCGTGGCCGCCGAAGTCGGCGGCAGATGACGCATCTTATAACGCGGAGAAAATCCCGAAAAATGCACCGGCGTATCGGCGCCCAGGTTCGCCCGAACCCACCGACAAAGCTCACCTATCTGCTCGGCCTTATCGTTCAGCGTAGGAATAATAAGATTCGTAACCTCAACCAGAACCCCGCTCGCCTTGGCCAGAATCAAAGCCTCCTGAACCGGTTTCAATGTCCCCGAACAGATATTCCTGTAAAACTCGTCCGTAATCCCCTTTAAATCAATATTGGCAGCGTCAACATGTTCTAACAATTCTCTCCACGGCCGCTCGTTGATATACCCCGCCGTCACAAGAACATTACGAACACCCGCTTGCCTCGCCAACTTCGCAGCATCATAAGTATACTCATAAAAAACAATCGGGTCCGTATAAGTATACGCCAGCGATGGACACTCATACTGTTTGCATAACTGCACAAGCTTGCCCGGAGGACACGCCGCAGCCTTGCTCTCTTCCGGATTCGCCTGCGATATCTCCCAATTCTGACAATTCTTGCAGTGAAGGTTGCAGCCCACCGTCGCCAGCGACAAAATCCTGCTGCCCGGCAAAAAATGAAAAAGAGGCTTCTTCTCAACAGGATCAATATGCATCGAACACGGAAAACCGTAAACCACGCTGCGAAGCACCCCCTCCAGGTTGATCCGGACCCGGCACTCACCGCTCTGGCCCGGCTCAATCACACACAGTTTAGGACATAACTCGCACTGAACCTTCAACTCACGCCTCACAATACCCGCCGCTCGGCGGTAAAAAAATCATCAACTCCAATATTCCAATCGGCAATCTGCAACATAATATACCAAAAACAATTATAGCAAATCCGCCTCTCACACCACAAAAAATCCCAGAACCGGCAAAACCTGCCGCGCAACGATTGGAAAACACAACCATATCAGGTATAATCGGAAAAAAGCAAACAACTTGTCGTCTAACGAGTGAGCAATTGCGTATGGACCTATCCATAGTCATACCGGCGTTTAACGAGAGCGAAAAGATCGCCGCCGACATCGAAACAGCCTCGCAGTTCCTAAAGGGCAATAATTTCATCGGTGAGATCATCGTCGTCGACGACGGCAGCAGCGACCGAACCAGCGAAGCCGCAAAAAAAGTCGCCCCAGCCCTGCCGACAGAAGTATCACTCAGAGTTATTCGCCACGAAAACAACAAAGGCAAGGGCCACGCCGTTCGCAAAGGCATCACCGAATCGACAGGCAAATACGTAATGTTTTCCGACAGCGGCTGCTGCGTGCCATACGGAAACGCCCTCCTCGGCCTGGAAATGCTCAAGAATGGCGCATGCGACCTCGCCCACGGCTCACGAAAAATGATCGAAAGTGACATCCGAAAAGACCAGCCACTTCACCGCAAAATCTGTTCGAGCCTGTTCAAATGGTTCATAAGAAAAATCCTCACCATCCCGTCACACATCACCGACAGTCAGTGCGGATTCAAAATCTACACCGGAAAGGTCGCGAGAAAACTCTACGGACAATGCGTCACCGACGGCTTCCTCTTCGACATCGAAATCATCCTCCGCGCGCAAAAAGAAGGTCACAAAATAAAAGAATTTCCCGTCGAATGGGTATGCGACCTCGACAGCCGCCTCTCAATCACCCGGGCTCCCTGGCCTACAATCTCGGAAATAATCACAATAAAGCGAGAACTTGCTAAAAAATAATCAGATGCCGTAACGCAAAACCCGCTGCCTCGCCGCTTTCTTGTCCCCCTCTTCCACCAACAACATCGCAAATGTACCCAAATGGCGCAAGCAATACCGTTTAATCTGCTCCGGCGTCATAACCATAAAAGCCGTAGATAGCGCATCGGCCTCTCCCGCCGTTGATGCGCCCGACCACGAAGCAACTTTCCCCTCGACGCCCTGTCCCGTTCGCGGATCGATGATATGTTTGCCCTTCTGCAAACCGGAACCGCTCAGAGCCCTCTTACGCAAAGACACTTCAGCTAACATCTCGCCCGACTCACCGGGATCGCTCAGTGTCACCGGCCAGCCTCGCCCGCCGCCCGGCAGTTCCCCCACACCAAGAACTGTACTGTAGCCGCCGTTCACCAACACCGTCTCAATATCCCAATCAAGCAGCAGTTCCACCATCTTATCCACCGCGTAACCTTTACCGATACCGCCCAGATCGAGCTTGACAGTCCTGCTCAACTGCACCGTCTGCTCGGCCTTATCCAGCTTCAAAAGCCCCATGCCCGTATGACTGCGAGCTAAGTCAAGCTCCTCCTTTGAAGGGTTGCGAACCGTCCCGTCCTTGTCTCGCCAACACCCTAAAAGCGAACCTATAGTGACATCGAAAGCCCCCCCCGTCTGATCATACATACGCCTACTCAATTCCAGACACTCGAACGCAGCCTCTCCGATTCGCAAAGTCTTGCCCGGAGCAAGATTGTTGATTTGAGAAATCTCGCTGCTCTCAATAAATCGACTCAGTTCAGCCTCGATCTTATCCAATTCCCCGAAAGCAGCCCACGCCGCCTGCTCGGCATAACGAGCATCGCCGTGCACCATAAAAACCTCAAAAACCGCCGCCATCGCCTCATAAGAAAAACGTCTCATCCCCGGAATTGATTCCCAATCACCCGAACCAATTGAAATGTCACTCTTTGGCCGATTCATTTGCCACCCCTGCTCTGAGAAAGCAGCAATTCAACTCTGCGCTGTTGATATTTGTCCCACACCTCTTTCGCAACATAACCGCGAATCTCAACCTGCGGCCGCAGCTCCTTATAAAGATTAAAGAGCGGAACATAAGACAGCGACTGCCTCGCTAACTTGCCCACAAGCGCCGGCTCAACGCTCGGCGACGCAATAATAACCGGAGCAGCAGCCACATCCTCCTCAACCTCATCCCACCAGTCGATGGTACCCTTATCGAAATTTCGCAGATACCACGGTAATGGCCAATGATCGTGCCCGGGACATATCACCTGGATATGCATTCGATAACCCTCCGGCTGCGCCTCTGCTATTTCCTCCACCCGCTCGGCTACCGTCAAAACATCCTCAACCGGATGAGCGTAAACATAAGGATTCCGAGTATCCGTGTAATACTTGTAACTACTCTGCAGCGCTTGCCAACCAAGCTGCAAACTGAACAAAACCAGAAACAAAACAACAATCAACCGCAGCAAAACACCCCGCGTCGCCCTCACTATCGCAACAACCCCGACCCCCGCAAGAAGAATCATCCCGTGCAGAAAACTCAGCAAACACCACGGAGTCTTGTACGAAACCCCCGAATAAACCACAACCATTATCAACGTATAAAATCCGACAAACCTCAGCAAACCATAATCAGCCCCGGCAACTCCCCTTTTCGTCATCGCAACAACAAAACCGATCACAGCCAGAACAACAATCAAAGCCTCGCTCCAAACCGGCGCTCCCGCATACCTGGTATAAAGCAGAATCCTGAGATAATAATACCATGGATGAATATGAAGTTCGTTCTCCCCGGCCCGATCAAAATAGGTCGCATAAGTGCGCACCGAATCAACTATCCCGCCCGGATGAGTCAAAAACGACGAATGAAAAAGAACCGAAACCACCAAAGCAACGCCAACCGCCCAGACATAATGCCGCCACTTCACCGTCCTGAAAACGCTCAATGCAGAATGCCCGGCCCGATGCTTTATCAGAAGTGTCACTAACAACGCCAGCCCCATCGATCCGAAAGCAATAATACACGTCTCCTTGGTAGCATGGCACAGCCCCGCAAACATCCCCGCCGACAAAAGCCACGCGACCTTCCTGCTCCTGACGTACCGATACCCGCACGCAATGATCCCGAAAGTAAAACAGACTAACAGAATTTCCTGAATATAATAACGGCTGTAAAAAACAAAAGCCGGTGAAATTGCAGTAAACACCGCCGCCGCTATCGCCGCATTCTTTCCCAACCCGTCGACAACCAACACCAAAAGCAAAACGAGAACCACCCCGAAGAAAACAGGCACAATCCGCAGCGTAAATTCGTCGACTTCGGCTAACCTGCTCTGCCCGCCGATCCACGCAGGCAATAACGTCAGGTAATTGAGCGTCGGGCCGTGATACTCATAAGGATCATACTCGTAAAAACCTTCTTCCAGCAGCCGGCCGAACTTCACCGCATGCACGGCCTCGTCGCCATGCATCGGACGCTGCTCCAGCCGAGGCAACCGCAGTGCGGCAGCAGCTATTGTTACCGCAATAATTAGAGCGAAGCATGTCTTGGCACAATTCATTCTGCCGCTTTGCCGAAGACCTCCACCTCGATATAATGGTTCAGGTCGTTGTTACTGTTACCGCCGCTGTACAACCGAACATAGCGGGCGCGCTCGCCCTTGGCATCCCCGACCTTGATCAGCTTGCCTTCGCTTGTCTCAACGTAGTGCATGTCACTGCCGATCCCCAAACCCGCCGAGTTGTCAATATCGTTATTGAAAACCGTCCGAACATTCGTAATAAAATCGGGATCATCCGCAAGCTGCGCTACCACGTCGAGGTATACCCTCTCCTGCTTATGGAAATGCCACACAACTATCGCGTATATATCACACTGTTTCCCAAGGTCGATAGTGACATGTTGAAGCGCCGGGCCCAATTCCACATAGCTGCCGTCCGCCGCCTCCTTGTCGCCGTCGGTGATCATCTCAATCTCACCGATGATCGGCTCATTGTCCGTACTGTTCACCGACTTGCCGGCAGCAACATTCTCCGCTCCCGCAGGAGCATAAAACGGCGGACGAGGCTTACCTAAAGGCGGCATCAAATTCTCAATACCCTCGATGCTCTGAGGCGTACCAACAAACATAGGCTTCGGAAGCACCAGGGGAATGGGAACCGTACCGGCCGCCGGAGAACCTGCCGTCGCATCCTCACCGGAATTCGAATTCGTAGTCGTCCCGCCATCGGGTGTTCCCGCGCCTTCCGGCTCAGTTTTCTTACACGAAGACACTACCAAAACCACACACAAAAGAATCACAGCAAGAAACCTGACCATCCAACCATTACTGTTGTTTACCATTTCGTCTTAATCTCCTAAACACTTAAAAAGATATCAATACTCTCAGTAAAGCCCGTTATTTTACACCAATAAGCGCCTCTCGTCCAATATTTTGTTCAAGCCACGCTCAAAACGCTCTCGTAACCACTTCCCACAATAACACTTACAGTCGAAACAACCCGACGCATCGCTCACCGACAGACTGACCCGCCACTAAGGCGACGCTGAATACAGACTGAGATTCGCCGCCTTAACTTTCGTCTCATCCATCTTGAAAACCTCACGATCGTAAGTCATAAAGCCGTTAACCTCGATTTCAACATCGCTCGTCTGTGTATAAACCGCCGCCGAAAGCCCTTCCGTAATCATCGGTTTGAGTTTTTCCAAAAGATCCAGGTAGTTCTTCGTCATCAACTCCTCGGTATCCGTCTTGCCATGATGTCCCCAACTGCCCTTTTCTCGCCAAAGATGACCCTTGACAGGCCTGCCAAAACCGCCGAATTCACCCAGAACAACAGCTCGCTTCTCCTCGTTCTTCGGCTTCTTCGGCCCCGGATACTTATGGACGTCGTGAATGTCACCGACTCTGCGGTCCTTCCAGCCGCTCGCGTTGCTCACTAATCGGTGCGGATCGAGCCGTT
>Ga0208771_1001298_pt1 | contig 13377 bp, 12 predicted proteins | sample AntAceMetag02UKX_FD_184775 | JGI IMG/M metagenome (GOLD analysis project Ga0208771, IMG submission 184775) | Saline lake microbial communities from Ace Lake, Antarctica - Antarctic Ace Lake Metagenome 02UKX (SPAdes) (version 2) | ecosystem: Environmental > Aquatic > Non-marine Saline and...
CTGGATCAAGCCCCACCTGGGAGTGGACCGGCAGAACCGCGTGCGCTTCGACGGCTGGCCGGCAGCTTCACCCCTGCATTTGACCCCCGAGGGCATCAAACACAAGAACCGCTCCTGGATGCGGGTCGGGACAGCGTCCAACGAGAAGGCGGGGCGGAAGTGGTCCATCCGGTCATTCTCCGGGAGCGAGGTCGCGTTCTGGGGCAAGGCCACGGCCAAGGTGCTTGGCGGCGTCTCCCAGGCCCTCGCCAAGACCGAGGGGTCCATCGGCGTGCTGGAGTCAACCGGCAACGGCTGGGGCGGCAACTTCTACGAGCGGTGCCAGAAGGCGCGGCACGGTGAGTCGCCTTGGGAGTTTGTCTTCATCCCCTGGCACTGGATCGGGGAGTACCGACTGACCGCTGACAGCAAGGAGGAGTTGAAGTACCTCAAGGTCAACCTTGCTGACTTCAAGCGGTTGGTCAAGGAGAAGAAGTACCGGATTGCGGGGTTGTCTCAGCGGGAGCGGGTGTTTGCCGAGGAACACGACTGCGACGGGGCACAAATCCTGTGGTGGCGTTACACCCTGGACGACTCCTGCAACGGCGACGAACTGCTCATGGCGCAGGAGTACCCCATCGTTCCCGAGGACGCGTTTATCGTGGACGGGGACGCGGTGTTCGACTCCACTGCGCTCATGCGCCAGATGCAGAAGGCGCTGCCAGGGGACCGCTGGGACTTCTCCCACGACGGCGACACCCAGCGCGAGTTCTTGCACAACCTGGATATCAAGGCGTTCGACGTTGAGCCCCAGGCGAACGGCCGCGTTCATGTCTGGTACGAACCCGAGACGGGGCACGACTACATCGTCTCCATCGACCCGTCCGAGGGCGCTGAGTCCTACGTGGACCAGCAGAAAGAAGGCGACAACACGGCGATTACCGTCCTGGACCGGACGGCCCACAGGGTGGCTGCCCGCGTCGCTGGCCGCATCGTCCCGGACCAGACGGCGATTCTCGGGCTCGGGTTGTCGTACTGGTACAACGGCGCTGTCCTGGCCCCGGAGAACAACGCGGGGTTCGGGACCGCGGTCATCGAGATAGCGAAGGAGTGGGCCTACCCCAACACCTACTTGCAACGCGTGACCGACGACTCCCGGAAGAACTACACCTACAAGATGGGCTGGAACACCGGCCCGAAGAGTCGGCAGGAGATGTTCAGCACTGCCCGTGCGGCAGTCCGTCGCGGGGAGTGGGAGATCCTGGACGAGATGCTCCTGCGAGAGCTGCTGTCCATGGTCTTCAAGGCCAAAGAGGGTGGCTACGCGAAGCCCGTGGCTGGCGGCGGGGCCAAGGACGACGTTTGCATGGCTTTCGTGATTGGTGCCCGCGTGGACTACCTCATGGGCCAGATCGAGAGGGACGAAGGCACCGACGACGACCGCAAGCCGCTTGACCCAACGAACATCCTGTACCACGAGTGGCAGCGCATGAGAGACGAGGAAGACGGAGTGAGCGCGTACAACCCCTGGTAGACCCCCCAGAAAAAACCCCTTGCAAAGCAGTGAGGCGTTCCGCAACATAGTGTTGCAGTCTGCCACACAGGGGGATCTGTGGACTACCTACCTCTCGCAATCGCAGCGCTGATCTTCTTGGCTGGGCTCCGGGAGGGCCGCTTGGCTCTCTCTGGTTGGCTTGACCACCGGAAGACCGAAGAGTCGGCAGAGCGGGGCTTGCGGTTGGCTGAAGCCGAGGCTGGAAGACAGCACCACAAGTCCGAAGCCGACACTGACCGTCAACTCCAGATGGACCTCCTCGAAACGAAGCAGACCAACATCCTCGAAGAGATCAAGGCCCGCGCAGAGGCCGAACAGAACGCGGCCAACAAGTGGGCACAGGCCGGATCGGCAATGCGCGCCGGCCAGGACCAGGACTCAGACGAACCCGACGATGCCGTCAGCATGGAGATACCCCTGGATGACTACCGCACGCCATAACTACCTGTGGAAGACTGGCGATCCCATCGCTGCCCCAGTGGTTGGCGTTCCCGGCATGAGCGACCTCGGAGATCCGGCCAATATGAACGTGTCGCTGGGGACGGTGGGTCAAGCCGTCGTTGCCCCGGAGAGCATGGCGCTCCACCAGGTGGCAGAGGCTGGGGCGGAGGACCAGCGGCTTGCGGGCGTGGCCAACGAGGGCACCACGGGGCTTACGCAGACCAGGCCCATTGAGATGCAGATATGGGGGTAGCATGTACGGCGTAGGCGGCGGTCAGAGGTATATGTCGCAGGCCCCCCAACCCAACAAGTTTTGGGGAGGGATGGAGACGGCGTCCTCGGCCTTGGGTTTGATTCCTGGCATCGGCGGTGCCCTTGCTGCGATATTTGGCAAGGGCCTTTTCGGTGGATTGGCGAAGTCGCAGGGCAAACCGGCGCAGTACAAGACGCAGTACGCTCCGACCGCTGCGACGTTTGCGGCGAGTCAGCAAAGCCAGCAGGATTTCCTTGACCAGTGGCTCCCCCCGATTGCATAGGTGATTCATGGTTGAAGTGCAGGAATTAGTTGAGCGGGTCAGGGCCGGGGAGCGCAGCAAGCGCGTCCATAAGGCCCAGTGGCTCCTGAACACCCTGTACTTCAAAGGCTACCAGCACCAGAACTACAACGAGGCCCTGGGGATCTTCCAGGACGTAGGCCCCCAGGACTCCTGGCGGGTGCGGTTGGTGGACAACTACATCCGCCCCATCGTCCTGACCATGGCAGCGAAGCTCACGCAGAACCGTCCCACAGCGATCGTGCTCCCGGCAACCATGGACTCCGACGACAGGGACAAGGCCCGCGTCTCCCAGCGACTCCTCGAGTACGTTTGGGAGGAGGCCGAGTTGCAGCCCAAACTCTACGAGGCGGTGCTGTGGGGCGTGCTGACCGGCCAGGGCTTCTGGGCGCTGTACTGGGACAACAACAAGGGCGACTTCCAGGAGACGAAGGACGCGGACGGCAAGGTCACAGAGGAGCGGAGCGGATTCCCCACCGTTGACGTTGTTCCCCCGTTCGACATCGGGCTCGACCCCATGGCAGACAATGTGGAGAACTGCGAGTGGGGTTACCGCGTCCGTCTAGCCAGCACCGCGTGGGTCAAGGAGCAGCTCGGGAAGAAGGTCGAGGGCGCAGACATGGCAGCCTACGATCCCGACGTAGACCCCCGGCAGCAGCGGGCGAGCATACTCAACGACACCATCTCGGGCGACGTGTACGGCGACAAGTACGTGCCCGTGTGGGAGTTCTACGACACCGTGGCGAAGAAGCTGTACTGGTTCACCAAGGACGACATCCTGCGCACAGACGACTGGACGTGGCCGGTCCCGTTCATCGAGTTCCCGTTCGTGAAGAACCTGGGCGACGTGGACGGCAACGTGTTGACCTCCGGGGGTGTTTGGGGCGACACGGTAATCTCTGACCTCATCGACTTGCAGCGCGAGTTGAACCGGACCGAGAGCCAGATCATCGAGGTGAAGAACCTCACGGCGTTCCCGCGGCTCCTGGCGTCCCGTGCGGCCAACGTGCGGATTGCTGACGTGACCGACATGCCGGGGTCGATTGTGCCGTGGTCGGGGAACGGGCAGCCCCCGGCCCAACTCCCGATCGGGAACCTCCCGTCGTACGTCTACCAGTTGCCAGACCGCATCATCCAGCGCATGTTCGACATCTCCGGGGTCCACGAGATCAGCCAGGGCACCTCGCCGGGGTCGATCCAGTCGGGCCGTGGTCTTGCGATTTTGGCTGAGATGGACGCTACCAAGTTTGGCCCCCCGGCACGGAACATCAGCAGGGCGATTCGGCAGTGGGCGATTCAGACGCTGAAGCTCTGGAAGGCCCACGGGTCCTACGACCAGGAACTGAAGGTCGTTGGCGCATCGGGCGTTCTGGAGTTGGACACCTTCAACAGCGGCGACATCGCCTCGTTCGACGTGATCATTCAGGAAGGGTCAACCATGGCGACTAATAAGTCGTTGCGGACTGACCAGATCATGCAGATGTGGCAGCTCGGGATCGAGCAGGACCCACGGAAGATCAAGAAGATGCTGGAGTTTGGGGACACCGATCCCCTGGCCGGAGACTTCGGGTTGGACCGCTTGGTCCAGCGTCGCGAGATCGCCGCCATGCTCGACGGCAAGGAAGTCCAGCCGAACCCGTGGGACGACAACTACACCCACGCGGACGAAACTGAAATGTACCTCAAGAGCACCGACTTCGAGAAGTTGGACAACGACACCATCAAACAACGGCTGGTAGCGCACTGGCAGGTCCACCAGCAGGCGATGGCACAGCAGCAGCAGTCAGAGATGGCAGCAGCACAGAACCGCGGCGTGGCGGCTTCTGGGGCTCCACCGGCGCAGGAGATGCCGGGGGCGTCGTTTTCGCAGGGTATTGACGCGGGGGGCGAGGCGAACCCCGTGGGGCGTGTTGACCAAATGATAGGAGAGGCGAGATGAAAATTGACGGACTGGACGAAGCGCTTGACGGCGTTGTCGAGGAGAACGAGCAGCAGGAGATCCCGGCGCAGGAGCCGGAAGCCGAATACGACGTTGAGGAGTTGCCCGAACCGGAAGTCGAAGCGCAGGATCCTGAAGGGGATCTGAAGACCGCGTACTCTGAACTTCGCCAGCAACGGGTGGAGGAGCAGCAGGAGTACATGGCGCACCGGGCCGAGGCAGAGCGCTTGATTCGTGGTCTGCGAGACAGACTGGAGAATCAGACCCAGCGCCCGACTTCCGACGACGAGGAACCATGGGCCGAACACCCGGAACCCCGGCAGCAGGCTGGCGACCCGGCGATGCGGCAGGAAGTCAACGCCATGAAGCAAGAGCTTGCGGCGCTGAGATCTGAGCGGCAGCAGGACGGGTTGCGGACCAGCATCGCCGACGCAGCAGCGACGGTCAATACGAAGTATGGGCTTCCGGTGACTGATTTCCCCAACATCGTGTACGAGATGCAACAGAACCGCGGCATGACCGCGGACCAGGCCGCGCGACGCGTTGGGGAACGCAAGATCAGGGAATGGAAAAGGGAGAACATCGTCAAGCGCACGAAGCGCGAGCGAGCCCCTGACATGCCCGGGGGGCTGCGGTCGAACAGGCAGTACACGATGCCTGAGAAGGCGCCAACAAATCGTGACGAAATGGACACAGCGATCGACGCGTTCCTGGACGGACTCGGAGACGAGAACATCCTGTAGCGCGCAGGGAGATGACAGATGGCAGTTCTAGGACAGAGCAGAGGTTCCAGCGTCTACGATGGCGTTGTCGCGAATACGAACATGGATGCCCTCCTGCGAGATATCGTGGGGCAGAGCATCGTTTCCCAACTCAACCTGACCACCCCGTCCCTCGACGTGTTCGGCGGGTTCACCGAGACCTGGAGCGGCCGGCGCTTCACGTCCCCGCTGGAGACGCAGATCACCGGTTCCTTCTCCGCTGCGGCCGAGGGTGACACCATCATCGGTGCGGACAAGTGCGAGTTCACCGAGTACGAGGTTCTGGCGAAGCACATCTACGGACAGATGGCGCTCACGGGCCAGGTCATGAACGCGACCCGGAACAACAAGGGCGCACTGCGGAAGGCGATCTCCGTGGAGACGGACGGTCTCCTGCGGTCGTTCCGGCACCAGCTCCAGCGCATGTTCTGGGGCAACGGCGATGGGCTTTTGGCCAAGGCCACCTCCACGGCGCTCTTGGTTGTCATGGACACGACCGCCGATTCCGGGTGGCCGACCGACACCCGCCATCTCCTGGTGGGGATGAAGGTCGCGTGGGCCGCTGACCCGACCGGCAACGCCTACGACGGCTACGGCTACATCTCGAAGGTGGATTCGTCCAACACCTTTACCGTGGTCGCGACCGCTGGTGCAACCCCGATCGACAACGACCTCTTCGTCATGGGCGACGCGAACGTCAACTCCTACAAAAAGGAGATGATGGGGATGGGCGGTATCGAGGACGCGACTGCGAACCTCCAAGCCGTGCTCATCGCCTCGTACCCCTCGTGGGTACCCAACATCCTGCACGCGAACGTCGGCGGCGGCGTGGGCGTGGATCTCACCCAGGATCTCATGCTCCGCAAGGTCAACCAGTTCGTGAACGTGAACGGGGACCAGCCGGACTGCATCCTGGCGCACTACAACATGCAGAACGAGTACATCAAGACGGTGTCTCCCGACGTGCGGTATGCGCCGCAGAAGATGATCGGCGGACACAAGACGATGGCCTACGCTGCGGGTGCGGGCGACATCATGTTCGTGTGGGACCGCTACGCGCCGTACAACAAGCTCTACTTCCTCAAGAAGTCCAGCTTCAGGTACGGGTGGTGGAAGCACCCCGGATGGATCACCACCGGCAACGCTGGCGGCCAGATCCTCCGGTTCGTTCCCAACGGCGACCAGGCGGTCGGGATCTACGGCGCCTACGGCAACTTCTACACCCGGAACCGGCAGCACTGCGGGGTCCTGGACGAAGTGAACTGCACCATCGACTAGGTGCATGAGATGGGGGGCGCGGGCTAGCCATGCCCCGCCCCCCTGACGACCTGTAACGCTCGGTCCGTGGATCGGGCAGGGCAAACTGGCGGAAAGGGGCAACCCCCCGCCTAAGAAGCAGGAGGCTTCAATGATTCGTTCGCACAACATCGACTGGGACTACATCGTCAAAACGGCAGAAACGGCCTCGTTCAACATCAGCAAGTACCAAGCTGGCGACATCATCGGGCTTGATCCCGCGAGCGCGACGGGAGATATCACGATCACCCTGGACGCGGCCTACGCCCGGGACCGGAAGCCGGGGCCGATGCGCTTCGTGATCGTCTCAGCGACCACCACCAACCAGATCGTCATCGCGCAGAACAGCCTGTGCTACACCTTCGCCGCTGACCTGACCTTGGGCAGCGCGACGGAGGACCTCGTGGGCCACGTCTTCGAGCTGACCTCGGACGGTACCAAGTGGGCCTACGGCGAGCAGGCGACGGCCTACACGGCCCCGCCCGAGGACATCATCAACTCCACCGGCACGGGCATGTCCATCGATTGCGGGGCTGGAATCCTCACAGACAACGCCGGTGCGGGCATGAGCCTTGACCTCCTGGCCGGGACCATTGCGGACACCGGAACAGTGGTATGCAGCATTGATGTTTCGGCAGGCACCCTCATCGACACAGCGGGTGCGGGGGCATCCGTTGATTTGGCGTCTGGCACCATCGCAGACACCGGGGCCGCAGTCTGTTCCATGGACTTCGCCGCCGGTACCATCACGGACACGGCCGGGGCCGGTCTGTCCGTGGATCTCGCAGCTGGCACCATCGCAGACACCGGAGCAGCCGTGCTGTCCGTGGACTGGTCGGCGGGAACCCTGAGCGACAACGGCGGGACTGGTTGCAGCATCGACCTCGCCGCAGGCACTCTCACGGACACCGCGGCGACTGTATGCTCCATCGACCTTGCAGCCGGAACCCTGACCGACACGGTAGGGACAGGCACTACTATTGATCTGGTAGCAGGGACTCTGACCGACAACGGTGGAACTGGTGTGACCATCGACATCCCCTCTGGTACCTTGACCGACAGCGGGGGGACTGGTGTGACCATCGATGTGGCCGCTGGTACCCTGACCGACAACGGCGCTGCTGGTTGCAGCATCGACCTCCCAGCCGGCACCATCACTGATACTGGCGCTGCTGTCTGTTCCATCGATCTGGCAGCAGGGACTCTCACGGACACTGCTGGCGCCGGGGCCAGTATCGACCTTCCTGCTGGAACAATCGGTGACACTGGAGCGACCGTCCTTTCGATGGACTTTGCTGCTGGTACGATCACCGATACTGCGGGCACGGGCATGTCTGCCGACTTCGCGGCCGGCACTCTGGCCGACACGGCCGCTGCGGTGTGCAGTATTGACCTGTCCGCCGGTACCCTGAGCGACAACGGCGGGACTGGTTGCAGCATCGACCTCGCCGCAGGCACTCTCACGGACACCGCGGCGACTGTATGCTCCATCGACCTTGCAGCAGGGACTCTCACGGACACAGCGGGGGCAGGCACTACTATTGATCTGGTAGCAGGGACTCTGACCGACAACGGTGGAACTGGTGTGACCATCGACATCCCCGCAGGGACCCTCACGGACAACGGCGGAACCGGGGTCTCCGTGGATCTCCTGGCTGGCACCCTCACAGACAACGCCGGTGCGGGTCTGTCTCTCGACCTCTTGAGTGGAACCATCAAGGACACCGCGGTAGGCACTGCAATCAACATCGACGCGGCTGGTACCATCGACGTGAGCGGACAGGTCACGGTCGGCACCCTCTCTGACGGTACAGCCTCCATCACCGGCGGCGACCTTGCGACAGTGGGAGCCGTTGGTTGTGACTCCGTGACAGCGACCGGGGCAGTCGAGGGCTTGTCGGTCACAGACGGCACCGCGACCATGACCACGGGCGCGCTCGACGGAGTGACCAGTCTTTCTTCTGCCCAGGTCAAGCAGCCCGCCGTGACCGAAACCGCGGGCGGCGCCATCACCTCCTTTCCTCCCGGTGCGGTTTCCCTCATCGACAACAGCGCCGGGCCAGTGACCATCGCTTTCCCGACTGCCCCCGCAACTGGCGCCATCTGGCACCTCGGGATCAAGTCCGACACCAGCGGGGCAAACACCGTCACCCTGGCCACCGACTCCAGCGGCGGGGACCTCGTGTCTGGGATGTCCGGGGACGTGGTTATCTGTGGTGCGCGCAACTACGCGGGCAGCAGCTTCTCCATCTTCACCGATGGGGCCAAGTATTACTGCTCGCGGTTCGGGGATGCGTCGTTCGGCGACGTGTACGGCGACGCGGCGACCTTCTCTGCCGGCGTGGCTGTTACCGGCGCACTGACGGCGACTACCCACACAACCGTACCGCAGACGTTCCTGGAAGACTCAGGAGCGCCGACTGCCGACGACCACAACGGCACCATGGCCCACCGGGTGATCAAGGCCACCTACGACTACAGCATCAATGGCGAGGGCCTTGGTACGCACGCTATCGGCCTGGACGCAGCGGGCACCGGAGCCGAGGCGATCGTGATCCCCGCAGGCAGCATGATCAAGAAGACCTACCTGTACGTGGAGACGGCGTTCACCTCCGCGGGTGCAGCGACCGTGGCGTTCCAGATCGCCGGAGCCAACGACGTGATCACGCAGACGGCTTTCGACGACGGCCTCTTTACGGTGAGCACTTGCGCTGAAGGGGCGCAGGATGGAGCCCCCGCTAACATGGGGGTCCTTGCGGGCACTGTCAGTATCGTGATCGGCACCGCCGCCCTCACCGCTGGCCGGGTCCACCTGTTCATCGAGTACATGACCGCCACTTAGGCGAAACGAGGGAGGCGACCATGTGGATGCCAGTCAAAATCACCATAGCGACGGACACGCAGAAGTCCGCGGCGTTCAAGACAGCGGCAGGGACGCATTTTCTTGCGGTCTACGTGCCGACGATCACCAACGGCACCGTGTCGCTGGAGGCATACCTCGGGACACCCCCCACTGACGGCACCGCCGCCGTGCTGGCGGCAGACCAGGACACCGATTGGAAGGTGTACTCGACACGCGATGTTTACACTCCAGCCGGCACCGGCGACACCATCACCAGGCTCGCCAACTTCCCGATCTCTGACGTTTGGTGTCGGCTGACCACAAGCTCTGTACAGGCGGCCAACCGGGAGTTCAAGGTGATTCTCCACGGCCACGGAACGGGGTGAGACTATGACTCCTGACCCGATTTTCGAGCGTGCGCTACGGCGGTACGACGACGAGCTTCGCATCCGGTGGAACGACCAGGCGAAGCGGTGGGTGATTGGCCGCATGGTCTCGCGTGCGGAGAACGAAGGGGAACGGCTCGGGGCGACGTGGTACTACGTTCGTCGTTGCTTCCACCCCATCTTCCACGTCGAGACCGAGGAGCGCGGGTTCCGACAGCCGGGTCAGGACACCATCGCTCAGATCGCCATGATGGATCTGTGCGCTGGCGGCGGGAGCATGGTCGCGGCCAAGCGGAAGCTCATCGCTGAGCTGGCCGCGCAGGAGCAGCGGTTGCAGGCCGAGGGTGCGGCAGAGATGGATGCACTCGTGACGCAGGAGATCGCGCCCGCAATCATCCGCTCCAACACTCCCTCTGTGGTGGTCGGATGAATCTTGACGACATCAGGGTCGCAGCGCGACTGCTACTTGGCACGCTCGACACCACGAACATGTGGAAAGACAGCGTGCTGGATAGCATCGTCAACATGGCGCAGCGGGCAATCTGGCGCAAGGTTGCGGGGTACAACCCGGACCTTTGCGCTTCGGTTGCCAAGGTGACGTATCCGGCTGACTCGCTGCGGTTGGACCTCGAGACGGCATTGACGGCGAACGTGGAACGAATCATGGCCGTCACCCTGTTGCAGTCTGACGCGGACCCGAGCGCTACCAACCCGACCTACGGGATGCGCCCGGTGCACCTGGAAGACATTGACTCTCCTCGGTGGGCGGGCAGTCCGGGGCAGTTGGCGATGTCTTCCTACACGACGCAGACTGCTCAGTTCTGGTTTGCAATGTCGGGCAGGAGCATCATGCTTCGCCCGATCCCTACCGAGGACGTTTATCTGTGGGTTCGATACGTTCCGCTACCTGCTGCTCTGTCCGGGGACACTGATCCAGTGTTCGACGGGGAGCTGGTTGGGCTGCACGACCTGGTGCTCTACCGCACCTTGAGACTCTGCGCGACCCGCAGCAAAGAGGCATCCAGTCACTACTCGTCCTTGGAGACGGACGCGTGGAAGGATGCGTTGCCTCTCTTGGAATCACAGTCTTGCGAACCTCTCCCACCGCGTCATGTCTCCTCCGGTTAGGCCAATCCCGTTCTGGACCCCCAAGGGGATCGACGGGCGAGCTGTAAGCGATTCCCCCTGGGAGTTGCTGGTCAACGTGTTCCCCTGCGTGGACGGCTGGCGGTCGTTCGGGGGCTGGCGGCGATGCAGCACTGGCACCCCCCCGGCGCAGCGCTTCTTGGCGGCTCAAGCTTTCTACGACGGCCACGAGTCAGCCCTGATTCGGGTGGGCCTGGACGAAGCGGCGCGGCTCTACTACTTCGAGGTAGCAGATGGCCGGGGCGACGTTCGGATGCACAGTACGACCCCCCCCGGCTTCGAGCCCGTGGAGTCCATCGACAAGTACGCATCAACAGCACTCAACGGAAGGATGTTCTTCTCTGCGGACGGGCGCACCCTGTGCTGCACGGCGCTGGACGGCGACGACTCCGACCTTGTGCTGACAACCCCCGTGACCCCCGATGCGTCAGACGGCGGTCTGTACGTGTCGGTGGTGGACTTCCGGGACGGGGTCAACTCTGATAACTACCCCTACATCCAGGGCGATTTTGGCGCCCCGGTGTTGGAGTCTCACAACGGGGTGAACTGGTACGGCGGCTTCTCTCCGCGCCATGTGACGTTTGAGTCTGCGCTTTCCCCGGAGCAGCGATTCCTGGACCCCGATTTCGTCACCAACGCCACGACGGTTCGGCTCAACGCGCAGTGTCTCGCGTACACCGACCCGAACGATCCGTTTGCCATCAGCCTTGCGAACTTTGAGCAGATCCCGACGAAGTACCCCATCAAGGCGCTGGTGTCCTGGAACGACACCCTGTACGCCATTACCACGGGGGACATCTGGGCCATTGCTGGCCTGAGCGTGGAGACCATCGACTTCAACCGCATCGCCGAAGGGGTCGGGTGCCAGGACGCTTACTCCGCGTGTGCGACCGCGCACGGGGTGGTCTTCGCTGACCGGAACGGGATCTGGCTCTGCGACGGGGAGACGGTGAAGTCGTTGACCTCGACCATCGACCACCTGTTCACCGAGACGACACCTGTCTCTGAGTCGTTCGTCGGTGCGGGCCTGGTTCCGCTGCAACTGGCGAAGACATGGGGCGGAATGAAGTACGTCGCCAGCAGAGAGGAGGTCTGGTGTCCTGTTTCCGTGGTTGGGGACCAGGGCGAGTTCCAGTACCTCCTGGTCTTCTCGTTCCGGCTGGGGACGTGGACGGTGCTGACCGGCCCCGGGGACCTGAGAAGCGGGTGGGACTACATCGAAGCAATCATCCCACTCGGCAATCGCATCTTCGCCGTGTCAGGCAAGAACATCTACGAAGCCATGCTCTCGGCGGGCACCGAGGATTCGGTCAGTTGCTTCATGGTGACGAAGCCAATCCTGATTGAGCAGCAGATGGAGCAGATGGTCATCGGGGCCAACTGGATGTTCAGGTCCACCCCCGTTGACGGCAAGCTATCCATGTGGGGCGCTGAGTCGTTCGCTGACGGTGACGAGCAATACGGGACATTCACTATCCCAATTGCCCCGGAGTGGGCAGTGGACGGGCGCAAATGGGGCACTGGCAAATGGGGCGGACTCCGCACCTTCTGGACCGCTGACCGGAGTCGCACCGTCCGCATGGACTTCCTGGGCCGGTCCGGGTACTGGCGCATGGGACTGGCCTGCACCAGCCAGAACCCCATGTGGCTACGCGGGATGGAACTCCTGGTGCGCGACGGAACGTTGGTGAAGGGATGATACCTCTCTACCGACAGCCCCGGCCCACCCTCTTCACGTCAGAGCAGACCGCTGCGCTGCGTTTTGCGACTGCGCGGCCAGGAGTGTACGTCGAGGACAGCCAAGCCTTCACGGAGGCCCTGGGGCGCCAGGAGCGATACATCCAACTTGGGCGCGGCGAGTTCTACCTGTACGGCGACGTGACCGCCGCCAACGACGACGTGCTTATCCAAGGCATTGGGTTTGAGACGGTGATTCGTTTCGCGCAGGACGCTGAGTTGCTGTTCAGCGGGGACCGTCAACTAATCCGGGACCTCTGCATCGACGGAGCCGACACCGCTTTCGCGAAGACCTACTCGACGAAGGCGACGGGCGAGTTCTTCACCGCTGACAACGTGTGGTTCAAGGACAGCAAGGGAGGGCTCTCGTTGCAGGGCGACTTTGCTAGCGTTCACGCGTGCATGGTGACTGGGCACACGACTTGCGGTATCCTTGCAAGCGGGGATCGGGCGCGCATCCATCGCAACTACCTGGAAGCGTTGGCCGGTGGCTTCGGTGACATTCGGGTTGTGGGCGACAACTGCTTGGTGAACTTCAACCAGATCCCAGGCGGCGCGCCGGGGGTGTTTGATACAGGCGCGGGAAACGACACCGCCCACAACATACTTTAGGAGGCTCCCATGGCCATCACTCTTACGTGGAATCTTACGAACGGGACGACTCCCGACGCCGACCAAGTAATGAGGAACCTCGACGACATCGTGGACTACATCAACGGCGGCGATATCGTAGAGGCGAAC
>Ga0208771_1001301_pt1 | contig 13370 bp, 13 predicted proteins | sample AntAceMetag02UKX_FD_184775 | JGI IMG/M metagenome (GOLD analysis project Ga0208771, IMG submission 184775) | Saline lake microbial communities from Ace Lake, Antarctica - Antarctic Ace Lake Metagenome 02UKX (SPAdes) (version 2) | ecosystem: Environmental > Aquatic > Non-marine Saline and...
ATAGTCCTGTTTATCATTCTTTTCAGTTCCATTTACCTCTCCTGTATTTTCACTGATTGTCCAGCCAGGTGCCACCTGGTTAACGGTGATATTGTATTCACCAATCTCTTTAGCTAATATCTTATATATTCCATCCATCCCGCGTTTTCCGGATACATATGCAGATTGATATGGTAGCATTTGCATAGTACATTCAGTGTTGATGCCGATCACTCTGCCATATCGTTGTTTTTTCATATCTGGAACAAAAGCCTGGGCCATGAAGACGCCATGCAGAACAGATGACTTGAATTGGCTTTCGTAAGCTTCTTTACCCTGTTCAAGAATTGTTTTCCATTCGTACTGGATTATTGCGTTATTAACAATGATATCTACAATTCCAAGTTCTTTATTTACAAATTCCTTCATTGCTAATATAGAGTCCATTTCAGTAACATCCACTTTGACCGACAAAGCTCTGATACCGTATTTATCTTGAACCTCATTTTTTAATTCGTTTGCAAAATCAGCCTGCGAATAGTAGCAGATCATCACATTTGCGCCGCACTCTGCAAGACCTCTGACCATTGCCCTTCCCAGCTGACCGGCACCCCCAGTTACAACCGCTACTTTATTTGTTAAATCGATTGACTTCATAATTTAATCTTTTCCTTTCTTCTAAAATTGATGTTTTAATTTAAAAATACACATTTAAACAAATTTGTAAGCATAAAATATGATTTGATTATAGACACAATACAAAAGATTATATTTTAGATATTATCTTTAGTACCCCAAAGAGGAGACTATATAAATATAGATCTTATATTAATAAGTGTCTAAGAAGTAAATTATTCACGATTTCGTTAGTACACGTCCAGCATTCCTGAGCACATCCGATGATTGCCATAGTCAACAATGCCAACACAGTTTAAGCATTAATCCACTTTTATTAAAACATTTCTTTCACAAAATTTATTTCCTTCCTTTCATAATAGATTTATACTAACTATCTTTCGTTATTACAATTAAAAAATCCTTCTTTTTCTTGAAAATAATTTAAAAATAAAAAAGCCCTTCAGCAAATGCCAAAGGGCCTGGAATGTTCTGGCTCCCCCTATTGGACGCGTTCAAAACTTTTAAGGGAGATATAGGAATAGAAAATATCAGATTAATAAGTTAGTTATTCAAATTTAAATCCTTTTTCTTTAAAGAGCTTCAAGCAAACATCTACTATTTCCGGGTCATAGAGGATACCTTTATTTTTAGAGATTTCCTCCAGGATTTCATCGATACCGAAAGCAGGTCGATAAGGACGCTCGGAAGACATCGCCCCCACTACATCAGCCACTCCCATTATTTTGCTTCCAGAAGAATATCTTCACTTTTAAGTCCCTGGGGGTAACCTGAACCATTTAGTTTTTCGTGATGTTGAAGGACAATCCTTGCTACAGGATGGGGAAAATCAATTACTCTTAAAATATCATACCCTGTTTGGGGATGGGTTTTAATTAAACTGTATTCTATTTCGCTTAATTTGGTAGGCTTGTTTAAGGTATCTGTCGGTATACAAATCTTTCCTACATCATGGAGTAGGGAGGCTATCCTTATTCCTTCAATCTTATCTTTGGGAAGATCTAACTCTTGGGCTATAGCTACAGAAAGTTTGGAGATTTTTTGCTGGTGCCCGGCAGTACAAGGATCTTTGATCTCAGTAATCCTCCCCATGGTTAGAATAACCTCTTCAAATAAATGTTTGACCTGTTTTTCGGATTTCTCCAGACCAATTACCTTTTTCTCAAGTTTTTCGATCAGTCGTTTGCTGTATTCGGTGAGATATCTTTCCTCTTTTTTAATGGGTTCTTTAGGAGTAACAGGCTCACCATTTTTATATTTTTCGACAACCTCCTTTAAGAAATTTAAAAATGCCTTTAGTTCCATCGGTTTTCTTTAGTTTGCTGGCAGTTTGAGCTTTTATTCTACTTACTACTTCGGACACTTTATATTTGGGTGGTATGATCATCACCATATGAATATGATCTATCTGGATATTATATTCGATGATCTCACAGCCAGGCAGACTTCTTATAATTTTGGGAAAAAGTTTTCTTAAGTACCCCCGTAAACCAGGATTTAGGGTACGGCAGCGATATTTTGATATCCATACAAGATGATATTCGGTGCGATATGCTATGTCCTGATAGTCTTATTTCCATAGGTACATTGTAACATATCGCCCGCCTAACCATTCATCCACGGGCTTGCCCGTGGTATTCTGCCCTTCGGGTTAATAAAATAAAAAGTAGGGGAGTAAAGTGATTTGAGCAAGTATGTTCACAAATCACATAATGTATCTGTACTAATATACCACTTTGTATGTCCAGCAAAATATAGAAAGATTATTTTTAGTAAAGAAGTAGATAAAAATCTAAAAGACATATGTCTTGAGAGTTTCCAAAAGATATGAGATAAGTTTTTTTCAAGATTGGAACAGACAGAGATCATGTACATTTTCTAATACAGTCAATTCCAAAATACAGTGTGACAGAAATAATAAGAATGATAAAAAGTATAACTGCCAAAAAGATATTTGAAAAACACCCAGAAGTAAAAAAGCAACTATGGGGTATGAGAATTTTGGTCAAATGGGTTTTTTGTAAATAGTGAAACAAAATTTGGTCACAAATAATTTGACAAATAAAAATTAATACTTTATAATTTTAATATAGAAATGGTTTATATTATGTAGAAATTAAAAAGGAAATCAAATTGAGAAAAGAAAAACCCAATTACCCTATAAAAGTTCTTAATAAATCTATCTCTGTTCTTGAGATCTTACTTTATCAAGATTCCGGTATGAATATTACCGAAATCAGTGAAAAATTAGATTTCTATCCTAGTACCACTCATCGTATATTAGATACCTTAAAATATTGGGATTATGTAGAACAAGATTCTCATACTCAGAAATACAAGCTAGGTCTAAAGATATTAGAATTAGGCATGGCTAAACTTCACAACATGGACTTGGTAAGAGAGGCCGCTCCTTATTTAAAAGAGCTAGTAAATAAATATAATGAAACTGTTCATTTAGGGATTTTAAAAGAAGGAGAAGTTTTTTACTTAGCCAAAGAGGAGTCTTCTCAAACTATAAGGATGATCTCTTACGTAGGCAAAAGAGCCCCCCTTCACTGCACTGCTTTAGGGAAGACGCTATTAACCTATCTTTCAGAAGAAGAAAGAAAGAAAGTATTAGGAGAAAAAATACTTCCTCGTCTTACTAAAAATACTATTACTGATAAAAAGAAATTAAAAAAAGAACTTGATGATGTAAAAAAGCAAGGCATTGCTATAGATAGAGAAGAAAACGAAAAGAATATTTTATGTATGGCTACCCCGATTAGGAATCATCAAGGGAAAGTAATAGCTGCACTTAGCATTTCAAGTCCTATTTTTAGGTTAGATAAAAATAAACAAAAAAATATAAAAAAAGCTCTCGTCGAGACTAGTAGTAAAATATCAAAAAGTATGGGGTACAATAGTAGATCGTAAAAAATAATAATTAAAAAATAAGGAGATTAATCTTTTCAATGAATAAAATATTTAAGCGGATTGGCGAATTAGGAATTGTTCCTGTGGTTAAAATAGAAAATGCAAAAGATGCTTTGCCGTTTGGTAAAGCATTGTTAAAAGGCGGTCTTCCCATTGCTGAAATTACCTTTAGAACTTCCGCTGCTGAAGAATCCATTCGAATTTTAACCAAAGAGTTGCCCGAACTTTTAGTGGGTGCCGGTACGGTATTAACTATTGAACAGATAAAAAGAGCAGTGGCAGCAGGAGCTAAATTTATCGTTTCTCCGGGTTTTAATCCCAAAGTAGTTGATTATTGTATCGAGAATGATATCCCTGTCACCCCTGGGATTAACTCTCCAACTCAGATTGAAATGGCTTTAGAAAGAGGAATTAATTTAGTAAAATATTTTCCTGCGGAACCTTCAGGTGGATTAACCATGCTTAAATCTATGTCAGCTCCTTATACAGATGTAAAATTCATCCCGACCGGAGGAATTAACCAGAATAACCTGTGCTCCTATTTGTCAAATAGCAAAGTGCATGCTTGTGGTGGCAGCTGGATGGTCAAAGCTGATCTCATATCCTCTGGTAAATTTGATGAGGTTGCCAAGCTAACAACAGAAGCTATATCTGTCATGTTAGGATTTGAATTTGCCCACTTGGGTATCAATGAAGATAATCAGGAGAAAGCTTTACAATCTACCAATTTGTTCTCAAACCTGTTTAATTTTCCTCTCAAAGAAGGAACAACTTCCTTCTTTGCTGGACCAGCATTTGAAATCATGAAACATAGAGGTTTGGGTAAACGTGGTTATCTTTCCATAGCTACTAATGATATTCAAAGAGCAATAGCCTATTTGAAAATGAAGGGTATCTCGACCCTTCCTGAGACAGCCAAAGAAAAGGATGGCAAACTTAAATTAATCTATCTGGATCAGGTCATATCCGATTTTGCTATTCACCTTGCGCAAAAGTAACTTTTATAAAGGAGAAAAAAACATGAAAAAATATATCACTTTTGGTGAAATAATGTTAAGGCTAAAAACACCTGGTTATGAAAAGTTTTTCCAAAGCCCTCTTTTAGAAGGAACTTTTGGTGGCGGTGAGGCAAATGTGGCAGTGGGATTAGCCCGACTAGGTTTAGAAGTAGCATACATTTCGGTTATTCCTGATAATCTTATTGGAAGTGCTTGCATTAGAGAATTAAAAAAACATAATGTGGATACCTCATTTATCTTAAGAAAGGGGGATAGATTGGGAATTTACTTCTTGGAAGCGGGAGCCAATCAGAGACCCTCTAAAGTTGTTTACGATCGTTCTCATTCAGCCATTGCCGAAACAGAACCAGGAGAAATTAATTGGGACAAAATATTTGAAGAAGCAAGCTGGTTTCATATTAGTGGTATTACACCGGCTATCTCACTTTCTGCGGCAAAACTTTCTTTAGAAGCAGTAAAAAAAGCGAGAGAAAAAAAAGTGACGATCTCATGTGATCTGAATTTTAGAAAAAAGTTATGGAAATACGGAAAATCTGCTCCTGGAATTATGGGTGAATTAATAAAATATGTGGATATAGTGATTGGGAATGAAGAAGATTGCCAAAAATCATTGGGAATTAAAGTAGAAAATATAGATATAGAATCGGGAAATCTTCAAGCGAAAAAATATGAAGAACTAACGAATAAAATACTTGAAAACTATCCTAATATCAAAAAAATTACTATTACTTTAAGAGAGAGTCACTCCGCAAATTACAATGGATGGTCTGCAATATTGAACAATCGAAAAGAATTTTTTGTTTCAAAAAAGTACGAAATCCATCATATCGTAGATCGAGTTGGAGCAGGAGATACTTTTTCAGCAGGTTTGATTTACGGGTTAAATCAATTAAAAGATGATCGAGAAACCCTTGAATTTGCCGTAGCTGCCTCTTGTCTTATGCATTCTATCCCCGGTGATCTACCCTTGCTTTCAGTTGAAGAGGTTAAAAATCTGGCTAAAGGAACAGGGTCCGGAAGGGTACAAAGGTAACATTGTTGCTAAAACCGAAAAAGAAAAATATTTTAAATTAACTATTAACCAGTAATTATCTTGAAACCAGAAAAAGTTGATAGTTATTTATTCTTAAATAATTAAATCAATAAAAGCTTATTTGTAGAACTATTTAAAAAATAATTTGCATATAAATACTACTTCTATATAATAATAAAAATAGAAAGCATTTCTTTATTGTAGAAATAGTATAAACGCAATTAGAAGGATTCTAATAAACACAATATAAGCGTATGGAACTAATAAGATTAATCTACTAGATATCTTAAAATAATATGTGTTGTAGTCTTCGTCACTGGAAATATTTGAAATAAAATAGTAGTTGCTATTAAATTTTTATGGTTTGCTTTGAGAATAGATAGAAAAATATAAAAAAAATAAGGCATAATATTAAATTGATTGATAATAATATAATGGAGGTATGGTTTTGATAGAAAATAGTTTAAAAAGAATTTTAAACGAAGGGGAAATTGCACTTGGACCCTTTCTAAAATTTACTGACCCAGCTGCAGTAGAAATTATGGGATTTGCCGGATTTGACTTTGTAATCATTGATACTGAACATGGGCCTATCTCGATGCAAAGTGCTCAAAATATGATAAGGGCAGCTGAAACTGTAAACATTACCCCCATTATTCGAGTTGCTAACAATGATGAATCTCTTATTTTGAGAGCACTAGATATTGGAGCTCAAGGAGTAGAAATTCCTCAGATTAATTGCAAATTCGATGCGCTACGAGCAGTAAAGTCAGTTAAATACTCTCCTCAGGGAGAACGAGGAGTATGTAGATATGTTCGTGCTGCGAATTATTCTTCCATGGATAAGTTTAAATATTTTAAATCTGCTAATGAAGAAACCATGATTATCGCACATATTGAAGGAATTGAAGGTATAAATAACTTAGATGAAATATTATCAGTTCCCGGTATAGATGTTATCTTTATTGGTCCCTATGATCTTTCTCAATCTTTAGGGATTCCAGGACAGGTTAACCATCCTTTAGTAACGGAGAAGATGAAAGAAGTAGTTTCTAAATGTAAGATAAATAAAGTTTCTGTTGGGACTTTTGCAGATGATATAAAAACAGCAAAATCTTGGATTTCCTTAGGTGTCCAATATATGGCTTTTTCTGTTGATGTGGGCATTCTTTATAACGCAAGCAAGAATATTGTAAATGAAATGAAAAAATAATTGATTATATAATTAAAGCCTTGTGACTATGCTGGTAGTTTACCAAATATAATAGTATAAAATCTATTGGAACGTGAATAGGAGCATATAGGATTTTACAAAAATTCTAAAAAAACTCTATAATTATAATTGCCTTAGTTCGTATATAATTTCTTAATTTAATATTCCAATACTCAAAAATACTAATCAGACTTGAAGTTATTAGAATAGAGAAGCTGCTCCTTGTTTAAGGAAGTTAGTAAATCAATGCAATTGTATCAGGAATTATCAAGGGATAAGTAATAGCTAACCTTAGAGCTTTAAGTTCTATTTTTAGGTTAGATAAAATAAAAAAAACTATTTGAAAAAAGTTCTCATTGAAGAAAGCAAAAAAATATCTAAAAGATTGGATGTGAATTTTAAACTAAGAAAAATTATTTTAGTTTCTAATAGACGAAAAATTATATTTTATCAATGTAAAACCTAAATCAATTACAATTAATCTTTGTATTTAAAATATAGCAATATTTATATTATATTTTTACAAGGGGATCAATCAAATGAATGAAATTCTTGAAAAAATCGGTGAAATTGGAATTGTTTCTGATCTCTTCCGGAATTTTTCCGGGATTACCAGAATTACTAAAGAAACAATTTCTGCCATGCTCGGTTTTTGAATTCGCCTACTTGATTTTGCAAACTATAACAGATGGTCAGCAGTACTAAATAACCGGAAAGAGTTTCTTATTTCAGAAAAGTATGAAATTCATAATATTATAGATAGAGTAAGAGGAGGAGATGCTTTTGCTTTCAGTTGAAGAAGTGAAAAAAACAAACCCGAATTATCCTGTAAAAGTATTAAATAAAAGGAAAAAAGATGTTCGCTGTATAGCTATTACCTTAGAAATTGTCAGAGAGAAGTAGTAGTTGTTGTCAGCATTTCCAGCTCATTATCCAGGGCTGATATTAAAAAATTAGGTTTATTATTAGAAATATTCTTCAGCATATTAATAAAATACAAATAAAAAGAAGTAGACAATCAATATATAAATTTTTGCAGATTTATAAGTTGGATTTTAATTTGGTTTATGCTTTAAAAACCATTTATTACAGTTAAAATATTAGAAAGAAGGTTGAAATATGATTGATTACAACACATTGGGTATTAAAAAAGTAATTAACGCGGCTGGTACTTATACGGTGTATAGTGGTTCCTTAGTTTCGAATGAAGTCATTAAAGCAATGGAGGTCGCTTCACGTAATTTTGTAGATATTGATGAGTTATTGCAAAAAACCGGTGAATATATAGCAAAAGCCATTGGTGTTGAGGCAGCCCTTATTACTGCAGGAGCAGCCGCAGGCTTAACATTGTCCGCTGCTGCATGTATGGCTGGCTCTAAACAAAAACACATAAAAGCACTTCCTAATACGGAAGGCATGAAAAATGAGATAATTATAATGCGTTGTCACCGTAACCCATATGATAATGCCATGGTAATGGCTGGTGCTAAATTTATAGAAATTGGGAATGGCATTGAGACACATACCTGGGAGCTGGAAGCTGCAATAGGGGAAAAGACTGCTGCAATAGCCTTTTTTGTTCAAGCAGAAATGCTGGAAGCTTCTCTCCCATTGACCAAAGTTATTGAGGTGGCTCATGCAAAAAACATTTCTGTAATCGTTGATGCAGCAGCAGAATTACCCCCACTTGAAAATCTAACTAAATTTATGAAAATGGGCGCTGATATTGTTTTATTTAGCGGAGGAAAAGATTTTCGTGGTCCGCAATCCAGTGGATTAATGATAGGCAAAAAGGATATTATTAATATTTGTTGTTTGCACGGGTACCCACACCATGCTATTGGAAGACCGATGAAACTGGACAAGGAAACGATTATGGGATTTGTAAATGCCCTTGATTTATATTTAAAGGAAAACCATCAGAAACGAATAGAAAAATGGGAAAAGCAGGTTCAACAAATTTTTACAGGTTTCGAAAGCATTCCACATGTTCATGCTTTAAAAGGATATCCTACCCAGCCTTTGACCCAGCCTGCTACAATACCCCGCGTATATGTTAAATTTGACGAAAAAGTTTTAGGATTAACAAAGGAGGATATTGCCAGGAAATTATACGAAGGAGAACCTCGTATCGCTGCCGTTGTTGAAAAAAATTATTTAACATTTAATCCCCATATGCTTACTGAGGGAGAAGAAGATTTAATAGTTAAGAGAATGAAAGAAATTATAAAAAAATAAATAGAACTATTTAAGAATTATAAATAAATATAATTTGTAAGGAGTGAATATTAATGGAAATTGAGAAAAAAATGAAAGAGCTTGGTTTACTTTTACCGGAGGTACCTAAACCGATAGCGGAATATATACCTGCAAAAAAAATTGGTAATCTGGTTACAACTTCCGGTCAAGGCCCTATAAAAGATGGAAAGTTTATTCATGTGGGGAAAGTGGGCGGAAAAGTCAGTTTAGAAAAAGGATATGAATCTGCAAAAATGTGTGCAATTAATTGTTTGGCTGCAATAAAATCAGTTATTGGATCTTTGGATGAAATTGATGAAGTTGTTAAAATCAAAGGATATGTAAATAGTACTCCTGATTTTTATCGACAACCTGAGGTGGTAAATGGAGCTTCCGAATTGATTGTTAAAATATTTGGTGAAAAAGGCAAACATACCAGATCAGCTTTGGGGACTTCAGTTTTACCGGGTAATATTCCTGTAGAGTTGGAGATGACTGTGAGTATTAAATTAGGAAATACTTAATTATAAAGAATTAAATTTACATGTAAGCTTTACCAACATGCAAAAAAAGGAAATTGGTATGAATAATTTTTTAAATATAAGATCTGTTAACATGAAAAAAGGAGCAATCCGTTCCATGTTTGATAAAGCAAAAAATTTTCCTGGCTCCATTAATTTAGGCATTGGTGAGCCCGATTTAAATACCCCAATAGAAGTAATAGAGGAGGGTTGTAAAGCTTTACATTCAGGTAAAACTCGCTATACTGCAAATGCAGGGATAATTGAGCTAAGGATTGAAATAGCTAAATTCTTAAATGGATATAATTTGTCAGTTAATTCCGAAAGTGAAATTATTGTTACTGTAGGCGGAATGGGCGCATTGGCACTTTGTCTTTTAGTTACAGTTAATCCTGGAGATGAAATTCTTTTGCAGGACCCCCAATGGCTTAACTATTTTTCTCAAATTAAATTTTGTGGAGGCATACCGGTTCTAGTACCTGTATATGAGGAAAATGAATTTAAATTGTCTCCAAAAATGATTATGAAAAGAATAACAAACAAGACCAAAATTTTAATGTTAAATTCACCTAATAATCCAACTGGCGCAGTTTTAGATTATAATGATTTGAAGGAGATAGCAAAGTTAGCAAAAAAACATGATCTTCTAGTTATATCAGATGAAGTTTATAGTGCATTCGTATATGATGAAGTTAGACATTGTTCCATTGCTTCTATAGATGGGATGCAAAAGAGAACGGTAGTAATAAATAGCTTTTCAAAATCCTTTGCAATGACAGGATGGAGAATTGGATTCGCAGCAGGGAACAAGCAAATAATTGAAAAAATGGTAAGATTACAGGAGAACTTGGTGGCTTGCGTAAATGCATCATCACAATATGCAGCAATGAAGGCGCTAAGTATTTTTAATAAAACAGGCAAAATGATAGAAATATACAGAAAAAGAAGAGATCTTATTGTTGATGGGTTAAATGGCATAAGGGGTATAAATTGTTGTAAACCTAAAGGGAGCTTTTATGTATTTCTAAATATAAAAAAACTTGGTAAAAATTCTGAAACTATTGCTAACGAACTTCTTGAAAAAGCAAATGTAATCACTATACCAGGTTCTGCTTTTGGTCCTCATGGAGAAGGTTACTTAAGGATATCTTATGCAAATTCTGAAGAAAATCTTAAAGAAGCCGTTAAACGGATTAAAAAATATATAGAGAATTAAACAAAATCAAAACAACTTATAATGAACATAAATTATTTAATTAGAGGTCTCTATAGAAATTAAGGAGGTTAAATAAGGTTAAAAAAAATTACCTTGCAGATTAGAAAGCTTTTAAATGTAATAATAAAAATATAAAAAGAAAGAGATGGTCAAAATCTAAAAGACGAGGAAAACAAAACTGAAAAGTCAATATAACACCATAGATAAATAACTTGCGCTTGCTATTCATAAAAGGAGGTGATTTTTTGGATTGAATTTGTTTTGGATTGAATTAGTTAAAAATAAATTAAGTAAAGGAGAGTATTAAATGAAAAAATTATTTATTATTATTAGTATTGTAAGTGTATTTCTTTTAGTGTTTTCTGCAACAACGGTGATGGCAAATGAAAAGGGACTAGTTTATTACCTATGTCCTAATCAGTTTGATGAGATGCAGACAGCTGCTGCATCTATGGTGAAGAGCTCTTTGGAGGATGCAGGGTATACTTGTAAAGTTATGACTTCCGGTAATGAAGATGTTAACCTACAAATGAACCAGATAGAAAATGCCATTACCCAAAATCCCAAGGCTATTGTTATCGCAGCTGTTGACGGAACCGCAGTTTGCGCTGGAGTTAGCAGTGCTCACGATGCAGGCATTGCAGTTATTGCTTATGACAGAACAATAAGCAAATGTGTTGTTGATTTTACATCAATCGCTGGTTGCAAGACTATGGGTCTTATGGCTGCCCAAGCGACTGTAAAACTTTTAAATGAAAAATATGGAGAGGTTAAGGGAACTGTGCTTGATATTATGGGTGATCCGGGTGATTCCTATACAACAATGATAGAAGAGGGATTTCAAGAAGCTATGAAAGAATATCCAAACGTAGAAATTGAAACAAAGGTTGCTTATGGTTGGGAAGCAGTGACAGCAGGAAATATAGCTGATGATTATTTATTGGTTCATCCAGATACAGATTTAGTTTTAGCACATGCTGATCATCTGGCTGCAGCTGTTGCTTCTGTTCTTCAGACCAAAGGATACGAGAAAGGTGATGTCTTGTTAATTGGGACTGCTGGTATGCCTATGGGGTTACAACTTATTCGTGAGGGATGGATGCATGCAGATATAGAGTATTCTCCAAAAGCTTTAGCTGAAGGAATTACCATGTTCTTAGATGATATTCTGGCTAATAAACCATTAAAATATGGGCCATACGAAGTTATGGGAATTGCTGCTGAACTTTCTGAAAAGTCATATGGTCCTGAGTTAAAAGTTGCTGGTTCTATAATCGACTTAGAAAATGTAGATAATCCTCAATTTTGGGGTAATCAGGTAAAATAAGGTAAAATAATAAAAATATTGCGGATAAAACCAGATGGGAAGATTTGGTTTTATCCGCAAAAAATGTACTATTTTTATGAGAAAATAGAACTTACCAAATATTAGGGTATAAATGGGGAGGATAAACAGAGTAGCGAATGAATATTTTAATAAATAAAAAATTGTTAAAATGGGCATTAGATAATGTTGTATGGTTTATTTTGCTTGCTTTAATAATCGTTTTTAGCCAAACTATTCCAGGATTTAACCAGTGGAGTATTTACAGAAATATACTTTTACATTCTGTTTTTATTGGTATTTTAGGTATAGCCGGGGGAATATGCATTATTAGCAAAGAGATGGATTTGTCTACAGAATCAGTAATGGCCTTGTCAGCAGTTGTAACGGCGTATTTAGCTGGAACAAGTTCCGATGCATCCGGATTATTATTAAATGGTGTTACTACTTTATTAATAGTATTGGCAATGGGTGTACTTGTTGGTCTTATTAATGGGTTTTTCATTGTAAAAATGAAAATAAATTCTTTTATTATTACACTAGCGGGCTACCTGATGTTTAGAGCTGTTGGTCTTGTGATATCGGGAGGCCGAGGAGTTATTGGTATCAGCAAAGATATTGTAGTAGTAGCTAGGACAAGTATTGGACCACTTCCTTTAATGGTTATAATACTTATAACTGTTTATGGTATATTTCATCTATTTTTGTCTAAAGTTAAATTTGGTAGATATATTTATTTTATTGGTGATAATCGAGAAGCGAGTTACAATGCGGGTATTAGAATTGATAGGGTCTTGTTTGGAGTTTTTGTATTGAGTAGTGTTTTATCTGCTTTTGCGGGTTGGTTAATGGCTGCGAGAATAAACGGTTGCTCACCCAGCTTAGGAATGGGCATGTTATTTGAAGCAATGGCTGCAGTGGTTATTGGTGGTGTTAGTTTACAGGGTGGTATCGGAAAATTAACGGGAGTTTTTGCCGGAGCTATTCTTTTAAGCAGCATATCAACAGTCATTAATATTGTTGGTATGAATCCTTTCTACATAAATATTATTAGAGGGTCATTAATAATATTTGCAGTTCTGCTGGATTCAATTATTAGACAAATTCGTTCCCAAATTACATAATATCATTTTAATAAAAGGAATATAAGAAGGAGTGTAAACAATGAAAATTATAACTTTAAAATTAATACAAAAATTGTTTCAGCCCTTTGGTAGAATATTAGAGAATCTGCCAACTGAAATCCCAGAAGTTTCCGAAAAAGACATTTTTAAC
>Ga0208771_1001311_pt1 | contig 13302 bp, 19 predicted proteins | sample AntAceMetag02UKX_FD_184775 | JGI IMG/M metagenome (GOLD analysis project Ga0208771, IMG submission 184775) | Saline lake microbial communities from Ace Lake, Antarctica - Antarctic Ace Lake Metagenome 02UKX (SPAdes) (version 2) | ecosystem: Environmental > Aquatic > Non-marine Saline and...
AGGAAAGAAATATAATAAAATAGAGTGTTTTATCATAATTGAGAACTACTGTCTTTGCGAGCATTCTTCTTGCTGTTTCAAATGAAACAATCTCAAATATCTGTTTTGTGGATTAGATTGCTTCGAATGAATTTCTATGCTAGACTCCTCGCAATGACAATTTAGAATTTAGCATAATCTATAGTCTTGAAAACAAGGAGGACAATAAATGAAAAATATTATTATTTTGATTCTTTTAGCGACACTAATTTTGGTAGGATGTGGCAAGATCGATGATGCAAAAAAAGCTATGAATGCTGTGAAGCAAATTGCGGAAATTGCGGAAGATACTGCAGACTCATTTATGGATCTGGATGAAGACGAGATCAAAAAGATCAAATTGAGTAAGAAAGAAGTGAAATCATTCTTCAAAAATATTGAAAATATTAAAGAGAAATATCCTGATATTCATTTTCAGGTTGCTCAAGTAGCCTTTGTTGAAGCTATTAGCGAAGGTAAAAATCTTAAAGACATTGTTAATAAAGAAATGAATATTTCCTTTAAGGAATACACCAGGCTTTCTACCGTCATAACCTTCGCAGAAGCAACCGGCGCAGGATTACAGTTATCAAAATCTATGTATGAGCAAATGATCAACGGAAAAGAAACTTTGGAATCTCAATTGAATGCAGTATTATCTGCAGAGGAAAAGCAGGAATTAGAAACAGCTTTAGATGAGATGAAAAAAGAGATCAAAGAATTTGAAAAAGAGATGAATAGTGATGATTTTGCAAATATCAAATACAATTTTGATCTGGTTCGTAAGATAAAAGAAGAATTAGATATCTAAAAAATTTACAATAATATATTTTCCGAAAAAGATTTGATTTATTTTGAAATTTCGCTTTCATGAGTTTTGGAGGTTGTTATGGAAAAAAATAAAGGTAGTTTTGATATTGAAAAATTTGTAAAAAAAGATGTTGAAAAAATCTGGAAAAAATATGAAAATTATAATTTTATTAAATATCCTCCGGTAACGGTAAAATACATTTTTTTTAATTCAATAATATTTATTGGTTTAAATCCTTCATTGATAGATAAATCAAATAGAAACTTACATAAACTTGAGTCCTATGTATTATATCATGAGAGAAAAGACAATTATAGATATTTTAATAAATTTACAGATATTGCTAATGAGTTGAGTCTTAAATGGAGTCATATAGATTTGTTGTATTATCAAAATACAAAGCAGAAAAAAATTGAAAAAATGCTTAGAAAAACTAGTGATCCTGAATCAAATTTTATAAATGACCAACTTAAAGTAACAAGTAAACTTATCATCTCAATTATTAATAATACTAATCCAAAATTATTCGTAGTGAATAATGCTTTTGCCAGGAAGTTATTCTTTAATGAGAAACCTTTCGTAATGCCCAATACAAGTGGTGAAACCATAAATTTTTTATGGGATGATAAAATTGGAACATATTTATACAAAAGTATCCCATTTTATTTCACTGGAATGCTGACTGGACAAAGAGCATTAGATAATGGATCGTATAAGCGATTAACTTGGCAAATTAAACATTATCTTAGAAATGATAATAAGAAGCATTCATACTAAATCTAATTATTTTGCTAGTATTGAACTGAATTATGGTTTTGTTCTTAAGGTTAAATAAGAACTGAGTATTATGAAGTAAAAATCTTTTAATTAAGGATAGATAAAGTGTTCCATAAATTTTCTTCATTATACTCCATTTTTTTATTCATGCAACTCCGATTTTTGTCGGAGTTTATTTTGCTTTTATTAAAAATAAAACTTGCATTATGAACATATGTTCAATATATTGTCTTAGGAATTTTAGGAGGAGAATTTATGCCAAGAGGAAAAATGCAGCGAATTGTTCACAGACCTCCGCTTTATACAGAATTCAAACCAGTAGGGATTAGAGTTTCTGAATTAGAGCCGGTTAAACTTACACTTGATGAATTTGAAGCAATCCGTCTGGCAGACAAAGTCGGCATGACTCATAATACTGCAGCTGAGGAGATGGAGATATCACGTTCAACCTTCTCACGCCTGATTGAAAAAGCACGAAAAAAAATCGCTGAATTTCTTATAGAAGGCAAACAACTTCAAATAGATGGTGGCAATATTCATTTCCGAAACAATATAATTAAGTGTAATTCTTGTGGGCGTATGTTCAATACAAATTTCAATAAAGAAATAAATAAATGCCCAGCTTGCGGATCAGATAATTTAGTTGATCTGGCTGGTGGATTCGGGCATGGTAGATGTTGTAGAAATAATAATATAAGTAAGGAGGTAATTATGCCAGGTGGCGATAGAACAGGTCCAAATGGTAATGGCCCGAGAACCGGACGGGGATTAGGAAAAGCAGCAGGTAATAATATGGGACGTGGAAGCAATCAAGTTCAGAGGCCAAGTCAAGGTCAAGGACAAGGTCAAGAACAGAGACCAGCTCAAGGTCAAAGTCGAAATCAAGGACAAGGTCAAGGAAGAAACAGATAAGTTAAGATAAACTAATAACGAAGGAGGTTATTATGCCAAGAGGTGACAGAACGGGACCTAATGGAATGGGTCAAATGACCGGTAGAGGTTTAGGATTTTGTAGCGGTTATGAAACTCCAGGATATACTAGAGGATTCCAGAGAGGTGGAGCAGGATTTGGAGGAGGATTCGGTCGTGGTTTTGGAAGAGGCTATGGACGAGGATTTGGTTTCTCGGGATATCAAAATTATCCAGCTCCACAATATTCAGCAAAAGATGAATCACAATATCTTGAATCAGAAGTTAATGCTTTAAAAAATGAACTTAAAGCATTAGAAACACGACTCTCCGAGCTAAACAAGGACGAGTAATGTTGGAATGCGGCAGAGGTTGGATCTCTCCTTCTCTGCCGCTATTTTTATAGGGAGGTAACTAAATATGACAGAGGGTAGACATTACGGTGGTTTTAAATATAGAAATAAACGAAGCCAAAGTCATCGTGGGAGAAATTCTTTTATCGGTACTGTTATAACAGCTATTGCTGGAACAGCTATAAAAGATTTAACCAGCGAAGACAGTAAAATAAAGAAATTGTTCTATAAAGTAATTCATCCCAAACGAATTGAAGTTAAAGAAGAACAAAGAAAAATATTGGATGCTGAATATTCGGTTGAAGAGAGTGAAAACACTGAAAAAATTAGTTCCCAGACGAACACTAAAAAACTCGGATAAGATAGTTTTTTATTATAATCTATTTAATCTATGAAGATTCATTTTTACTGGTTATAAAGTTTGGCTTTGAAACCCGATAAATGTTTTCCAAGACAAACTTGGGAATAAGGATAAGTATTATATTTGTAGAAAAAAGGAGAAAAAATGAACAAAAAAATCGCGATACCCACAATAAGTGGAAATTTATGTGCCCATTTTGGACATTGTGAAAAATTTGCAATATTTGAAATTGCAGACGACAAGATAATTAGCAAAGACTTTGTGGCTCCTCCTCCCCACGAACCTGGTTCACACCCTGCTTTTTTGAGGGAACTGGGGTGTACAGCCATTATTGCTGGTGGAATGGGAAGTAGAGCTCAACAACTTTTTACACAAAACAATATTGAAGTAATTATTGGCTTACATTCTGATAATCTTAAAGGACTTGTGGAGACTTACATTTCAGAAGGATTGAAATCTGGAGATAATCTCTGTGATCACTAAGGATGTAATTATATTATAAAAAGATGTTTTTTGTTTTTAGGAGGTTATTATGAAAAGAATTTTAGCAGCTATTGATTTTTTGGACACTACAGATAGAGTAATTAATTATGCAAAAAAAGTGATTAAAGAGACAAAAGGAAAATTACTTATTGTTCACTCTGAAACATTAGAATCATATCTTTCTACGATTACTACAGAATTTAATCAAACACCCTCAATGGAATTAATCAATGCTCAGAAAGAACAGATTGAGGATAGACTTAACAAAATTCTTGATAGCCTAAATGAGGATGGTATTAAAGCTGAATTTATCTTAATGGAAGGATCAACAGTCGAAAATATATTAAGGGAAGCTGATATATTTAAGGCTGATCTTATAGTTATTGGTTCTCATAAACATGGGAAATTTCATAATCTTTTGTTTGGAAGCATTCATAAATCTTTAATTGCTCTCTCTCAAATACCAGTCTTAATAGTACCTTCTGAAGATATGTAAAATTACAATAGAATATAGGAATAAGGAAAATATGAAAATAGCAATTGCCAGTGGAAAAGGCGGAACAGGTAAAACTACTGTTTCAACAAATTTGGCATCTTTATTAGCAGAATCTGAAGATGTTGTATTAACTGATCTGGATGTAGAAGAACCAAATTCAGGGTTATTTATTTCCGGGAATAAGATCCACGCAGAAGATAAATTCAAAATGATACCTGAATGGAAAAAAGACGAATGTATTCTTTGTGGTAACTGTCAGAAAGTCTGTAATTTTAATGCCATCATGAAATTGGATAAAATGATCATGGTATTCCCAGAGTTATGCCATGCTTGTTATGCCTGCAGTGAATTATGTCCTACTAAATCTCTAACTATGAAACCAAAAAAAATGGGAGAGCTAAAACACTATAGATCTGGAAATCTTGATTTTATTGATAGTAAACTGATCATTGGAGAAGAGCAGGCTGTTCCATTGATCAGCCAAACAATAAAATATGTTGAGAAAAACTTTCCCAGTTCAACTACTATGCTTTTTGATTCACCTCCAGGAACCTCTTGCCCAGTTATAGAAGCTACTAAAGATGCAGATCTGATCATTTTAGTAACAGAACCAACACCTTTTGGACTGCATGATCTAACCTTAGCTGTGGAAACAATGAAAAAACTCAAAAAGCCACACGGGGTAGTTATTAATAAATTTGGGATCGGTGATGCAAAGGTTGAAGAGTATTGTGCGGAAAATGATATCCCAATAATTGCTAAAATTCCCAATAGCAGGAAAATTGCTGAATTGTATTCGACTGGAAAATTACTTTATAAAGAATTACCGGAAGTAGCAGTAGAACTGGAAAAAGTTATTGGATATATAAAAAAACATCAGGAGAGCGCATGAAAGAGATCGTCATAATTTCAGGAAAAGGCGGAACTGGTAAAACTTCCGTAACTGCTTCTCTAGCATATTTGGCAAATAAAGATGTAATAGTGGCTGATTGTGATGTTGATGCAGCTGATATGCATCTTTTAATGAAACCGATTAATGATAGAAAGGAAGATTTTTTTAGTGGAGTCTTACCCACAATTGACCAAAATAAATGTATTAAATGCGGTAAATGTGCCAGCGTATGCCGCTGGGATGCAATTCCAATTATTGATAACAAATATATTGTGCAGCCAATTGATTGTGAAGGTTGTGGATATTGTGCTCGTGTTTGTCCTGCTGATGCTATCAGTATGAATGAACAGAATGTTGGTGATTGGATTATATCGGATGTAAAGACTAATACAAAAATGGTGCATGCACGTTTAGGAATTGGCGCTGAGAATTCCGGAAAATTAGTAGCTAAAGTGAAAAATGAAGCAAAAGTTCTAGCGGAAAAATTGAATAAAGACTTTATTATTGTTGATGGCTCTCCAGGTATTGGTTGTCCGGTAGTTTCATCTCTATCCGGGGCTAATCTTGTAGTACTGGTCACTGAACCTTCTGTTGCAGGAATTCACGATGTGAAAAGAGTATATGAGTTGGTTAAGAAATTTGGAATAAAAGCCGGTTGCATCATTAATAAGGCTGATATTAATACAGATAAAGTACAGGAAATTCATCAATTCTTAGAAGCTGAAGATATCCAATTAATTTCAGAAATTCCTTATGATGAAAACTTTACAAAAGCAATGACTATGGGACAAACAATCGTTGAATTTGATCCGGATGGAATTGGCAGAATTTTGATGAATAGTTGGGAAAAGATCAAGAAAATTGCATAATATAAAATGAAAACGGAGATAAAATGAAAATATTATTTACAGCAAAAGGAACAGAATGGGATTCTAAAATGGATCCAAGATTTGGTAGAACAGAGTTTTTCTTTATCTATGATGAAGAAACAGAAAAAGTAGAAACTTATGATAACCGTGCCATCGCAAATGAAGCTCACGGTGCAGGTCCATTAACAGCTCAAAAAATGTCTGAATACAAAGTTGATGTATTAATTACCGGAAATGGTCCAGGTGGAAATGCTGCAGCAGTTGTTACTCAAACTGGTACAAAAGTATTTGTGGGTGCCGGAGAAATGACAGTGAAAGAAGCTTATGAAGCATATAAATCTGGAGAATTGAAATAACTAAAAACAATTAACTTCCGAAGTTTTTTTAAAACTTCCGAAGTTTTTTATTCGGAGACGAAATGAAAAAAATAAAAGTAGCTTTTGCCACAGATGACGGTAAAACATTTATGGGTCGTCATTTTGGAGATGCAGAACAATATTATATTTATGAGATCGATAATGATAACGCTGAATTTATAAAAAAGATTAACAATACTACGGAAGAGGAAGAAGAAATTCACGCAGATCCCAAAAAAGCAAAAGGGATAAGTAATTTGCTTCTTAACGAAAATGTTTCAGTGGTAGTTTCAAAAATATTTGGACCAAATATCAAGAGAATAAGGAAGAAATTTGTCTGTATTCTTATCAAGGATGAGGAGATTGAAGAAGGAATAAATAAAGTGTGTGCCAATATCGAAAAGATTTATAATGAATGGGAAAAAGGTGAAGAGAGGCAGCATCTTTCATTCTAAACATAATATGATTAAATTATCTAAATGGGAAAGTAAAAAAGGTGTTGAGTTCCTCAAAAAGGCCGGAATTAAACAAGATCAGATCATCCTCGATTTTGGTTGCAACGTTGGGAATTATACAATTCCTGCGGCGATCATCGTTAAAGAAAAAGGAATAGTTTTTGCCATTGATGAAGATGATCATACTTTTGGAGCAATAGATAACAAAGCAAAATTATTAGAACTCAACAACATCAAAACTATTAAGACAAATGGAGAATTGAATTTTGATTTTGCAGATATTTTTTTTGATTTTATTATGCTGTACGATGTTCTTCATTATCTCAACTTCCAACAAAGAAAAATCCTTTATAAAGAAAATTATCGAATCTTGCGAACTGATGGAATTCTTTCGATTCATCCAAAACATATGATCGGGAATTTTCCTCTAATGGAATTAAGAAATGTAACTCTGCAGCAATTGATCATCGAAGTTGAAAATAGCGGATTTAAATTTAAAGAGAAAATATTTGGCGAATTAAACCACGACAACCATCTTGAAGAAGGATATGTTATAAATTTTTCAAAAACTGTAAATTGTTAAAATAATGAAAGGAAGATAAAAATGAATTCTGAAGCATACAAAAATCAGGTAGAATTGAATAGAATTGGAAAAGATAATTTCTTTAAAACTAATTTCCAATCACCAATTCCATCGGAGGAAAGGACAAAATTCACAAAGTTAAATTACTTTGATCCTGATTTGAAATATAGATTTGAATTAGAATTAGAAGAATCTGATCACAAAGAAAAGATTAAAATAGAAGATACCGGTGGCAACCTTAGAGACTTTTTGAAATGGGGAAAATTCACTTTTGAAATCAATAAACAGGAATATGTTTTATTTGCCTATAAATCTACCAAAGAAGAAACGCGACTTTTTGTTCCTTTCAAAGATGCAACAAGCGGAAAAGAAACTTATGGTGCAGGAAGATATATAGACCTCGAAGAAGAGAGAGATAAAATCGAAAATAAATGGATCCTGGATTTAAATTTTGCTACAAATCCCTGGTGTGCTTATAGTCATAATTATGTCTGTCCGTTAATTCCGTTTGAAAATATTTTACAGGTAAAGATTAAAGCAGGTGAAAAAAGTTATAAATAAAAACAGGAGATAAAATGCTTAAAGAAAGAATGAAAATTAATGAAGAACTTTATAAACAAATGGAGTCGGAAACTCTGGCAAGAAAGAGTGACAACATTACCAGGAATAGCATCCTGAATGTAGGATTGGATGAAATTGCCCTGAATCATCAATCTAAAACTGATATGCAGCATACTTTTTCTTTGGAACTGACCACAGGAAAGATAACATCACAAAATAAAAGCGGTAGATGCTGGCTTTTTGCCGGATTGAATACAATGAGATTCAAAATTATGAAAGACCTAAATCTGAAAAATTTTGAACTTTCCCAAACCTATCAGATGTTTTTTGATAAAATTGAAAAAGCGAATTACTTTCTGGAAAATATTCTGGAGACCTTAGATGAAGATACAGATTCCAGAATTATAATGTGGCTGTTAAATGCACCGTTGAATGATGGCGGACAGTGGGATATGTTCACCAGTATTGTAGAAAAATACGGTGTCGTTCCAAAAGCTGTTATGCCAGAATCTTTTGCCAGCAGTAACTCCGCCAGAATGAATCAAATTCTAACTTTGAAACTGAGAGGATACGCTTCTAAATTACGCCAAGATCATCAGAATGGAAAAACATTGGAAGAGTTAAAAAGTGAGAAGAAAAAAATGACTTTTGAGTTTTACAGACTATTAACAATGTTTTTGGGAATTCCACCCAAGAAATTTACTTTTGAATACGCCGATAAAGATAAAAAATTTCATCGTGATTTAGATATTACTCCAAAAGATTTTTATACTAAATATGTTGCTGTTGATCTGAAGGATTATATTAGCATTATTAATGCTCCCACCAAAGATAAACCATTTAATAAAACTTTCACAGTCCAATATCTTGGAAATGTGGAAGGAGGAAATAAAGTCAAATATCTCAATATTGATATAAAAACTTTCAAAAAATTAGCTTTAGCACAATTAAAAGATGGAGTTCCTGTCTGGTTTGGCAGCGATGTTGGACAGAAGATGAAACGAGAAAACGGTATTTTGTCTGAAGATATCTACGATTATGAAAATGCACTCCAATCAGAATTTGATCTTGATAAAGCCGGAAGACTTGATTACGGAGAAAGCCTGATGACTCACGCAATGGTTTTTACAGGTGTAAATTTAATTGATGATATTCCGAATAGATGGAAAGTGGAAAATAGTTGGGGCGAAAAAAATGGAGAAAAAGGTTACTTTGTGATGAGCGATAAATGGTTTGAAGAATATAATTATCAAATCGTAATTAATATAAAATATCTTTCCGAAGCATTAAAAAAAGCTTGGGAACTTGAACCAATTATTTTAAAACCTTGGGACCCAATGGGTTCTTTGGCACTATAAAATTGGAGGATAAATATGGATTTTGAACAAAAAGCAATTGAAATTATAAAAGGAGTAAAACATCCTGCTATAAATCATTCTCTATATGATCTCGGTATTATCAAATCTTATGAAATTAAGGAAAATAATGTGCAGATCGTTGTGACTTTACCAGCTTTGAATATTCCAATTCTGGGTATGCTTATTCAAAGTATAAAACAATCTTTGGCAACAATAAATGCTCAAGTGAATATTGAACAAGTAATAATGAATCAGGAAGAATTGCAGAGATTTCTAACTATGGAACAAAATGCTTGGAAGGGAATGTAGTAAGTATTTTAGCAATAAATTTCATAATAGATGATAATGAATAATATCTTAACCAAAAAAATATCGAAAGTTAATTTCTCTGCTTTTATCTGGCACGGAATTTTTCTTTCGCTTGCTTCCAACTTTATGGATGTTCACACAATAATTCCTTCAATGCTGATAAAAGCTGGCGGTGGAGCTATCTTATTGGGACTTCTAACCACGATTATGATAGGAGGATCAGGTTTAATGCAAATTGTTCTTGCCAATTTCTTATCTAACAAAATGCATAAGAAAAAACCACTGATAGCAGCAATTAGCCTGAGAGTTATTGCACTGTTACTATTATCTCTCCTTCTTTTCAAGTCGAATGCAATCAGTAATTATTTACTTATTTTATTTATTTTTATTCTAATTTCGATCTTCTCATTCAGCGGCTCTTTTGCCAGTATTTCTTATAATGATATTATGGGAAAGTCTATTATAGATAACAAACGTAAGCAATTTTTCTCTTTAAAACAAGCAATCAGCAGTATCGGAATTTTTGCTTCTGCAATTATAGTACGTGCCTTACTCAAACATTTTAACTATCCTGTTAATTATGGAATACTACTTTCATTTGCAGGTATATTACTTTTCATAGCATCTTTAGGATTTGGGAAGATCAAAGAAATTAGCGTTGAAGTAAAAAAGAAAAGAAGTTTTTTGGAATTCTTTAAAATGTTACCAGGGGAAATAAAGCAAAATCCCAATTTGAAAAATTATTTATTTATCATAAATTTTTTAGGACTTGGTTTTAGTTTTATTCCCTTTATGATATTATTTGCCAAAAAAAATTTTGAATTAAGTGCCAGCTTTATTGGCAATATCCTCCTATTTAAAATAATTGGAATGTTGATAACCAGCTTAATTCTTTATAAAAGATCAAATCATTTCGAATACAAAAAACTTTTATATTTCAGTCTTATCTTTGGTATTTCTCTTCCGATTTTAAGTTTATTATTCATTAATAACTATTTTGTTTATCAGTTAATTTTTGTTCTTTCAGGAGTTTTTATTACAGCTTTTGGAATTGCCAGAAATGGTGTTTTAATAGAAATATCAAATAATGAAAATCGAGCAATTTATACTGGAATATCTGGTACAGGAAGTATTTTACCAACGGTTTTCCCGCTCATTGCTGGTATCCTGATTGCAATTTGGGGATATTATGCTACATTTATTATGGTATCAATAATTGTTGCTGCAAGTTTTGTTTTTATTAGAAAATTGAAATGTATATAATCCTGAAAAAGTCTCTCTCAAAGACTCTTGAACCTGACTCTTTCAGGGTTGATGAAATATGAATGATGTGAAAGAAATCTTGAAAGTGCTAAGCAAGAAGATGTCTCGAAAGAAGCCTTTTCAAGGTTAAGCAAAAAAATAGGTTAAATATGAACAAATTCTATCCAGACTCAGGCGTTGAAATTCAAGGCTTTACCGCAAAATTTTATGATTATACAATGAATATTATGACATTTGGTGGTTATAGCCTATTTATAAAGAAAGCGATTAAGAAGATGGGAATTCTACCGGATGATCAGATTCTTGATTTTGGTGCTGGAACTGGAAGAAATGCACTTTTAATGAATAAATATCTTTCTGGAAAAGGTGAAATTAGAGGATTGGAAATTTCTGAGTTAATGATAAATCAATTTAAGAGCAAAACAAAGAATTATAAAAATATCAATATCATAAATCAACGCATTGATCAACCTTTTGAGTTTGAAGAAAAATATAACAAAGTTTTTATTTCATTTGTATTTCACGGCTTTCCTTTTGAGATACAAAAAAATATTATCCGAAATGCCTTCAATGCATTAAAAAAAAATGGTGAATTTATTATCCTTGATTTCAATGAATTTATTACTGATAAAACACCATTCTATTTCAGAATTCCTTTCAAAATAATTGAATGCAAATATGCTTTTGAATATGTGGAACGCGATTGGAAACAAATATTATCAGAATTTAGTTTCAACGAATTCCATGAAAAATTATTTTTAGGAAAACATATTCGTTTATTAAAAGCAAAAAAGAGGGATAACAAATGAAACTGTTGATGATCTATTCAGAAAAATTTGCTTATAAAACCAATATTAAGAACCTGGAATCCGTTGAAAAATATGAAGAAGAAAAACAGATAGAAAATGCCTTGGTTGGCTTTATTCAAGTTGAGCAAAAAGACGAAGAAGATATTTCCAAAGCAGAAACTAAAATGATTAAAAACCTGAAATGGGCAGCGAAGAAAAATGAAACAACTAATATTGTTTTGCACTCTTTTGCCCATTTATCCACCAGCAAAGCAGAGGGAGGAATAACCAAAGAGATGTTTGATCGAGCTGAACAAAGATTGAAGAATTCGGGATATGAGGTTTCACAGACTCCGTTCGGTTATTTTCTGGATTTGGATGTGCAGGCTCCAGGAAGATCATTAGCAAGGGTTTTCAAGGAATTTTAAATGATTAAAGAAGCTGCTGAAATTATTAGGAATGCTAAGCACATCACAGCATTTACGGGAGCAGGTATTTCTGTAGAAAGTGGTATCCCGCCATTTCGCGGTGAAAATGGATTGTGGAGCAAATTCGATCCGATATTTTTAGATATTAATTATTTCCATCAAAATCCTCTTAAATCTTGGAAACTGATCAAGGAAATTTTCTATGATTTTTTTGGGAAAGCCAAACCAAATGCTGCTCACATAGCTCTTGCTGAAATGGAGAACTCTGGGTATATAAATTCTGTTATTACACAAAATATTGATAACCTTCATCAAGAAGCAGGGAGTAAAGAAGTATATGAATTTCACGGTACTTCTCAAAATCTGCTCTGTTCAACTTGTGGCGAAAGCTATTCTGCAATCAGTATAGATCTTTCCCATTTACCTCCGAAATGTGAAAAATGCGGAACCGTTCTTAAACCTGATTTTGTCTTCTTTGGTGAACCGATCCCGGAGCCGGCAAGAACTGAATCTTTTGCCGAAGTAGAAAGAGCAGATGTATTCATTTTAATTGGAACAACAGGAGAAATTATGCCTGCTTCTTTAATTCCGTATGAAGCAAAAAGGAATGGTGCAAAGACCATCGAAGTAAACATCAAACCGTCGAATTATACAAACACAATAACCGATGTTTTTCTAAAAGGAAAAGCAACTGAAATAATGTCTAGCTTATTAGAATCCCTTGAGGTAAATTAATATGAAAATTACAATTGTTTATGACAATACAACACTTAAACCTAATTTGGTCGCAGATTGGGGCTGGTCTTGTTTCATCGAAACAGAAGGAAGAAACATCCTCTTTGATACCGGTGGAAACGGGAAAATTCTGCTTGAAAACTTAATAAATTTGGATATCTATCCTGAAATTATTGATGATATTGTGATCTCACATCCCGATTTCGATCATATCGGTGGACTTTCAACATTTTTAAATTTGAATCAGAAAGCAGTTGTTCACATACCTGTTTCTTTCCGTGGAATTCGTTATAATAACGAAGTGAAATATTATGACAAACCAACCCAAATCTACAAAAATATTTTTCTTACAGGTGAGTTGGATAAAAGAGAGCAATCTTTAGCAATTAAAACGGAGAGAGGACTAGTTTTGATAATCGGATGCGGACATCCGGGAATCGGAAAAATTATTGATTCGATTTCTAAATTCGGAAATATTTATGCAATTATTGGTGGTT